>Ga0123354_10014650_pt1 | contig 12219 bp, 8 predicted proteins | sample TergutLab28metaG_2_FD_97872 | JGI IMG/M metagenome (GOLD analysis project Ga0123354, IMG submission 97872) | Labiotermes labralis P4 segment gut microbial communities from Petit-Saut dam, French Guiana - Lab288 P4 | ecosystem: Host-associated > Arthropoda: Insects > Digestive system > Gut ... | reverse complement strand
TAATCGAGTAATTTGGCAGATGGGGGCCCGCCCAAACGGTTTTGGGGATTGGCGCTTGACCGAAAGACGGAGGCAGAAGGCGACTCCCTTCCCCCCTTGTCCCCCCCCCCCCCGGCTGGACAGCCCCTTGTGGGCCAGGGCCACTTCCATTGTCGAGACTTCACTATCATACTCAGACACACCACACTCGGTGGGACTTCTCTGGACGAGTGATCAGCCCGACGCAGACATCTACCTGAAAACTCACAAGAGACAGACAGCCATGCCGCAGGCGGGATTCGAACCCGTAATCCCAGGACGCGAACGACCGCAGACCAACGACTTAGACCGCGAGGTCACTAGGATCGTCGGCTCCACACATCTGCTACCTGTATGAAATTCTCTCCACCAGTTTTCGCTGCCACCCACCGTCAGTACTTAGTGGTTATCCAGATAATCCATTAGACCAGTGGAATGCCCGTTAGAAATTAAGCAGGAGAATGTTAGAGTTCATAATATCTTAGCTAACACTCCCATTGACCCACTGTTATACTGTACATTATGCAGGAACCCTTTGAGAGGCATTATGAAATTGTGACAGCACTGAATAAGCACGTTGAGTGCCTATCTTCGGCAAAGTTCGAGAGTGCAGAGCCGATTGAAGCACAAGTCCCTGTTTCTGCCGTTTATTTGTGCTATCTTCTAGTCCTGCTGGTAACTATTACCAGTAGTCCACATCCGTGCATAATACACACATGGACACAGACATTGTTAATCATAAAACGTATCGTCTTGAGGCGTATTCCTACTACCCATCTGCAGTATTTGACAAATGTGGCAGTAATTAAAAAATATATAAATAACCAACAAAATGCACAGTAATATACCATGCTGTATTTTATTCACAATATTCTCAGCAACACGTTTCGGCCGGCATTCCGACCGGTGCTCCACACCGACAGCACGTCACCTACACTCTGGATTAAAACTCACCACATCACTTTCCTCAGCCACCACTTCGCAAACACTAAACAATTTTAACTTCCACGACTTTAATATTATCCATTCTTAGCCTGTATTTATATTATGTAAATAATTTTGACCGAAATTTTATAATTTTAATTATTATGAAGTGATGGTGACACAGTTAACCACATTTGTATTCTTGTAATAAGAACATCACCCTGAAGAAGGGAGGAATACCGGCCTAAACATGTGGGTGAGAATATTGTGAATAAAATACATCATAGAACTTTAGAGTGCATTTCTTAATTACTTATATATTTTTTGCCTGATTAATAATGCACGGAAGGTGGAACGTATTAAATTGCAAATAATTGTCCATTGCCCAAGGAGCCAAGGGAAGTACTGTTTCCACGAATGGTTTATTGGAAAAGAACTGCGTACAGTGGGGGACCGCGGTAGCACAGTGGTTAAGGTGCGATGCTACAAATCGGAAGGTCGTTGGCTCGATCCCAGCTGGTGTCATCGGAATTTTTCATTGACATAAAATCCTTCCGATCGCACTATGGCCCTGGGGTCGACTCAGCCTCCAACAGAAATGAGTACCAGGAGTATGTCCTGGGGGTAAAGGCTGCCATTGCGTAAGGCTGACAACCTACCACCATCCTGTGCCGTTGTCATGAAATCTGGGAACCTTAACTTCCTGGAACCCTCTGGGCCTGTCCAGGCCTGTGATGGGACTGCTCTACCTTTTTACTGCGTACAGTGTGGCTGTCGGAGTGAAATTCTTTTAACGAGCGGTGGGAACGCCAGACGGTGGCAGATCGACAAGTGGCCAAGTGCACCGTTCCAACTACGTGGCAAGTATCCACAAGTGACAAATGTTTGTCAGATTTACCAGTCGTGGGAACGTGGGGGTTTAAGCTCTTATTAAAGCGGCGGGAATTTCGTCATTGTATTCACCGAGTACGGCCCTTGGGCCTATTCGAGGTATATTTTAGTCGAGATAACGTGTGTACTTCCTCGGTGAACATGAATTTTTATTTTGCCTTCCTGTCTGGCTACTTCTGGAACTCCATCTCGTTCTATTAGGTTTTCCAGTACAAATTTTGAAGGCACATTTAGCTTTTCCTGTGTATCCTGCATGCCGGAACCATGTCGCTGTTAATCTGATTATCGTGACCGGAACCGGCCAGAGACATGTGGGCGCCGGGCAGGTTCATAATTCGGCGCCCCTCCGAACCGATATTCTTTAAACCTTTTTTGCCCTAGGACAGATCTGACGAACATTTCTGAAGGCGTGTACCCAAATTGCGGATAATTTTCGGAGATTCTTTCTTATGTGAACACCTGTGTTTAGTAAGTACGTAAGTAAGTAAAGTGCACCTTTGTACAGGCACTGAGGCTCTGTACAGGCCGTATGGCCCATAGGGGGAGTAGAGGTATAGCTCTACTCTTTCTTGACCACGGCACTAGAAGGGGTGAGGGGTCAACGTCACGCCCTGGCCGCTCTTTACTCCCGGGAAAGACCCGGTACCCATTGTACAGGAGGCTGGGTGGGCCCCAGGGCCGGTATGGACGGGTGCGGAAAATCTCGTCCCCACCGGGATTCGATCCCGGACCGTCCAACCCGTAGTCAGTTGCTATACCGACTGAGCTACCCGGCCCACACAGTATGGAAATAACGTGCAAGTCAATTGTAATACTAGTATAGTCTTTATTCATCCCACTTATTGCGAATATTCGTACATTTCGTTGCTGAAATATTACGTACTTGATTACGTGGTTCTGCCCCAGACCCTGCTGGGGATGTGACGTAATGTATGATGTATGCACCGTGTTACCTTTCTAATATCAGAAAAATTCCAATTCCGAAACACATCTGGCCCCAAGAGTTGTGGAGAAAGGATTGTGGACCTGTACTACAAATTGCGAAACGCTCAGTACCGGGGTGCTGATAAGTCCTTAGCCCGTCCAGGAAGGAAACAAGCTCGGACGCATGTCAGGGACGCGCGCGATTTCAACATCGAGACGTGAGCTGTCAATTTTTTTCCCCCCTGCAAGGCAAGTCACCGAAGTAAATTCACGCCATTCTGACAGAAACATTAGCTTGTTTCCTTCCTGGTCGGGCTAAAGACTTATCAACACCCCTGTATATGTATAGTGCAGTGCACGGGTTTTTGACCAGTGAAGTTTTCGCACAGTAGGATAGGAGTTAATCACTTACGCAGCGTCATGTTTAGTGCAATCGTCCTCTCCGTCGCACTGACATTCCAAGCAAATAAACACCCACCCCTCGCCACATTACCACGCCCAACAGGCCCGTCCGCCAGCTCCGCAAACTCTATTGGCCAAAAACATTTACACTGCACTATACCTGCTGTTTGTGCTTGCCCAAATAACGTAATAAATGTCGGTGAAATTCAGTTTCGACCAAATCTGATCGCCGTGCTTATGGATCCACTGCAGGGTAAAGCTGAATTTGACCGCTGTTAAATGTCAGATGTTTGTGTGCATTAAACAAGCTGTAAAGAGTGGTTTATGAATGAGGTTAACCAGAAATGTATCAACATCTTACTGGGAATTGTTATATTTATAAACGTAAAGTTCACCTTACAACAGGCCATGAAGGACCAGAATGGGAGTAGACGTATAGTTATCCTCTTTCTTTAACCTCGGCGCTAGATGAGATGGGTGGTCAACGCTACGTCCCGGCCGCTTTACCCCCGGGAAAGACCCGGTACGCATTGTGTAGGAAGCTGGGTGGGCCTCAGGACCGGTCTGGACGGGAGGGAAAAATCTCGCCCCCTCCGGAATTCGATCCCCGGACCGTCCAGTAGCGAGTCGCTGTACTAAGTAATTATTGTATTTGTAGCTGGTTTTATGTATTTGAATATTTTACATGTAAAAGTTGTGTTGGTCTTACGTATTTCTTTATATTGACGTTCCGGGATGATGACAATTTGTCGGTGAAATACTTAGGAGTATTCGTGTTTGTGGATAACCTCCGTTGGCCGTATGATGGTGTGTATAAATGATTCTGCAAATCCGTTCATAGGAAACGGAAGTCAGCATGGACTGCCAGTACGTAGCCCTATAAGAAGGATTAAGACCCCGCTCCATCGCCTTTCTATCACCATGTACCGTGCTGACGAAGGGGGAGGGGTACCCGGTACCAAATTACCGGGTCCCGACTCTGTTGCACGTGTTATTGTCTTACTCGTTACTACCATTATTTGTCGATTGTACAGATTAACCGTTACAGACCAAGCCCAAGTCGCTCTGCACCTGAGAGTCAGTCTTTACGATTTTGTGAAAATAGTTTTAGGCGGTCCGCCTTTGCTGGGGCGGGGAGAGGGGGGGTTTACTGGGCCCCAAACTGGTTATCGGCGGCCCTGACCATGTAGCAAGTATTTCTAGTAGTGAAGGGTACGGGTGCCAGATGGCAGTGATCATCGAATAAAATGTGTCAAGAACAATGCATTGTTAATGGTTATGGATGGGTCTGCCAGGTGGCACTGATTGCCAAGAAATGATTTCCGTAGATCATGGGTTGCATAATCCGTGAAATGACATTTAATATGGTTGTGGAGTAGCTACGGGCCTTCTGTCGAAATGGTAGCTGGAGATGGTAACGGTTTATTTGAATGCTCGCAATTCTTCTGGAGATGGTCACTGACAGAGAGAGAGAGAGAGAGAGAGAGCGTGTGAAGGAGAGGGAGAGCTGTAGAGTACGTTTACGTTTTTCTGTTGCATGTTTCAGATCTATCATAATGATTCACGCGGAAAGATTATGAAATGACAATGAGAAAAAATTGAGGTGCGTGATTGTAATGTTGCAGTAATAGCTGCTGATGGAGTTAGTAGAGTCTGTGTGTGTGTGCGTGGGTACTGAAATAACCAGTTCATCCACCGTATGTTACAGGTGGTTGTGATGCCTGAAGGTTAGCATCTGCTTACTTTAGCTTACACTGAAGCTAGGCGTTTTTACCTGGGGCTGTCATGCATCTTCTTTTCACTGGACATTTCCTCTTTTTCGACCCCAAAATTTCCAGCCGTGCAGTTTTTCAAATTTGGAGAATTGTCTGGGTTTTGTACTGTTCCTTATTTCTTAAAGTTCTTGCACATTTAAATGATACTAAAATACGAAAAGATATTTTTTACTTCTGTATGAAAAATAGGAAATTATATTATTATACCGTCACTGTCCGAGTCAAAAAATAAAAACACAGAACAATGGACTTCCGGAATGTCTCGTACAATTTCGGCAAAATCCGTGACTCTTTCCTTATGCGTAGTTACATAAAAGAGCAGAGTATAACAGAGGATAACAGCATTACGGATGGGCACACGAGAATGAGGATGGCTAGAGAACTAGCAATAGACGATACGTTGTATGTATAATGTACAAAAATTTGAATCATTTTTGTTTTGAAATTGATATGTCTTTGAAATTAAAATTCAAATTTTATTTAATATAATTTTTACTGTTTAAATGCGGTATTTTTTAAACTCATATTTTCTCCATTATTCTTATGGTTGCATGTTAACCCTATTTTAACGATTGAAATAAGCGTTTTCGTGATAAATTTAAAACTACGCAATTAAATGCTACATTATCTCTACATAATTTCCACGTTCACAGATTCTAACTACGTCGCGCGCAACCACTAACCTTCGCTTCATCGCCATATTTTTAACTGTTAATATACACCTTCTGTTTGCATGTAACACAAGTGCGATTCACATACTCTACGACACAGTTCGTAAAACTAGACTGCATTTTGTGAACACTAACTTCATAGGGTGCACTCTGGACAGGTAGTCCACACACTCGTTCAGCTTATCGATGATGCTTGTTTTCATCTTAGTGGGCACATGAACTGATGGAATTGATCTGCAGAAAATTCCATATTAATATCCGGAGTGTCATTACGTGATGCCAAGCATGGTGTGTGGTGTGCTATTTGTGCAACTCAGACTATTTGTTCGTTTTCTGTGACCATGACTTGATACTGTTTGTAAAACACACTCTGAAACTATTTTGAAAACCTGTCCGATTACAAGAGGAGCCGTGATTTCTTTACAATTCTTTGCGTTGATTGTAGCGTTTTGGGACGAAATAATGAGGAGATTGTGGCCAGCACGTTCACCAGATCTCAGCTTCAGCGAATTTAATTTGTACAGTATTAAGTCATAGCACTGAAGACGATGTGAAATAAACCATTGATGATGCAGCGTTTTCAAATTTATAAGGAGAATTTCGATGTGCATCAGTGGCGTACCCATGAATTTTGTTCGGGGGGGGGGGGTTCAATAAATTCAGTTGAGAGAGAGAAAACCGTGGATCTGGGGGCGGTAGCCCCCTAGTCAGGGGTTCTTGAGGGTTGTAATTTGGTACAAGAAATTTAATTTCATATAGTAAAATTTTCTTAATTTTTGGTACTTTAAGACTATTTATGAAGACAACCAATTTATTTGTCATTGCTAATGTAAAACAATTGCGAACCGGCGGTAGTTTTGGAATTTTACTGCCTTTTTCCGAACAGCTTGGGGTGTTGGCGTCCTAAATTCAGTAATTCTTAACGATTTTCACAATCGGGTAGCGTTTGGCACGATTTTGGATGGCCTTCTGAATTTCAGTGGGGGGGGGGGTTTGTACCCCCCGTCGGTTCGCCACTGATGTGCATTAAACAACGTTTGGTACCTTGAATGAAATCACTGCAACACCTCCTGGAAATATGGCGACTGACAACTTAATATTAACGGCAGTCCATCTGAGTAAAACTTTCCAGCGCCTTCTTCATGTACAATAAGTGGAAACCTTACAAATTAACTGCGGTGCATTGAAATAAGGCACGAGGACCCCGTCTCGCAGCAAATTGGATTAGAGGCTGGAAGTGACGAACGATTTTGGTAAGATAAAATAATGATGTCATGTTATTAAATTTAATGCAATTTGTGCGCTAACAACGGAAGTTAAAGTGATGTATAGTTGTTGCGGAGTGGACGCACAGTGGTTAAGGTGCTGTGCTACAAATCGGAAGGTCGCTGGTTCGATCCCAGCCGGTGTCATTGGAATTTTTCATTGACTTTGGCACTGGGGTCGACTCAGCCTCTAACGTAAATGAGTACCAGGAGCATTTCCTGGGGGGTAAAGGCGGCCGGTGCATAAGGCTAACAATCTTACCGCCATCCTGTGCCGTTGTCATGAAATCTGGGAACCTTAACTTCCTGGAACCCTCTGGGCCACTCCCTTTTATAGTTGTTGCGGTAGAAGTTCTGACTGATGTTCCGAATCCTGAAACACATTTAAAAATTCATTGGTATACGGGCGTTTCGTTATTACATTGTTGTTGCTTCTCTAATACTCCGCCATAATACCCATATGATTGTAGCATGGTAAGGAAGCGATAAACAGGCATTTCGGCATGTGTTTTGTACACCAGCAATAGTAGGTTGACCACTCACCCCCTTCTAGTACCGCGGTCATGGAAGAGTAGAGCTATACCTCTACCCACCCTCTGGGCCACACCGGGCGTGTAACGGGATCACTTTACCTTTACCTTTGCCTAGTAACAGTAGGTTATTTATTGGGTTCTTTACAATGCGTCTGTCGTCCTGCAAGTTTGTCGGCAGTGCAGCCATCTGTATCAAAAATACAATGCACAAAACTGTGTTGTGTACCTTGCAGTATTGTTGACCACTTCTGTGGATGCAATAAATGAACATGGAGACCACTGGGGAATGCAAAACCACAAAAAAAAAGTCCTATTTCGTTGAGAATATCGAAGTTTCCATTAGTGTGGCAGACATTTTGGAAGTTGCTTTAGACAAAGGTCTGTCTGCTTTAAGAGCGACGCCAAGCGTCTTGCGTTTATATTTGGCGTCGGTGGTTTATCGCATGCAACAGGTGTCAGTACGTCACAAAAGTACCGGCTACTTCTCGTGCTTGCTTTCGCATGCCGCTTTGTGAAAGAGACGTGCGTTTTCTAAGCGACCCTTGCAAGGCGACTCTAGTGTCGTACTATTTCCTGTTTCATGTAGCTATTCAACTACAGTGAGGCTACGGAAAGCAGCCCCGTGGATTGTGAGGATGATGGCTCTAGACCTTCCTGTGTTTTGCCTACTTTTGTGTTCCCTTCGAGCATGCCATCTAGCCCAGCGCGAATGTGATAATGAGGGTTATCACAGCTTGCACCGATGTGTGAAATTATAATGGGATGGTTGGAAGGGACTGCAGTGAAGCCGATGCAGGCGGAAGAGTAACCTGTCTCAAAAATGCCGGGGTCGATCACTGGGACTGCTTTCCGTGGCCACAGTATATCTAAGAATGTTATTAAAGTTTTGCAGCGCGATGCTTATCTCAAACTGACGACAGTAAATAAGCTACTGAAAGTCGATTTTCTTTTCCTTCAGAACTTACATTGGTAACACTGAAGAGTGTGCCCGTTCTAAGGAATTTGAAACTTCCGTCATTTGCTTGTAGTGGTTAAGTAGTGACTGTACTGTAACATGCTGAACACTACAGCTGTGAAGTGATGACTGTACTGTGACTTGCTGAACATTTAGCTGTGAAGTGATGACTGTACCGTGACATGCTGAACATTTAGCCGTGAAGTGATGATTGTACTGTGACATGCTGAACACTACAGCTGTGAAGTGATAATTGTACTGTGACATGCTGAACATTTAGCTATGAAGTGAAGAGTGTATTGTGACCTGCTGAACATTTAGCTGCGAGGCGATGACTGTTTTGTGACGTGCTGAACATTTAGTTGTGAAGCGATGACTGTTTTGTGACATGCAGAACATTTAGCTGCGAAGTGATGACTGTACTGTGACATGTTGAACATTTAGCTGTGAAGTGATGACTGTTTTGTGACATGCTGAATATTTAGTTGTAAAGTGATGACAGTACTGTGACAAGCTGAATATTTAGCTGTGAAGTGATGACTGTACTGTGACATGCTGAACATTTAGCTGTGAAGTGATTACTGTTTTATGACATGCTGAACATTTAGCTGTGAAGTGATGACTGTACTGTGACAAGCTGAATATTTAGCTGTGAAGTGATGATTGTACTGTGACATGCTGAACACTACAGCTGTGAAGTGATGACTGTACTGTGACATGCTGAACATTTAGCTGTGAAGTGATAACTGTACTGTGAACATTACAGCTTCATTGATAAAATGCGATTCTATTTTTGCGCATGGACATTTGAGGATGTGCAAGCTGGTTGCATTTGCGGAGGTACTGCAATTCAGATTTCTGTGATAACTGCGTGAAACAGACGAATGTTCACGACAGGCTGGGAAGAATAAAAAATGGCGGACGGGTGCCGTTGATGCCCATTCTGCCTATCTGCCTATTCTGGACTCGTCACTTGCAGCACGTGATGAGGTAAAGGAAAGGGAGGGTAGAATGGTTATCACTAATGAAATGGTATCTGATACGAACGTTGACCGCGGAACAGCTGGTGCAAGAATGGCTTAAGGCCTACACGAGCCCATGTTAATGTACCCCGGTTTGAAAATTTGTTCCTTGGACAAATACGTAGCATTCCCTTTCCAGTCGGTTTAGAAAACTAATACTATATGGTCTTGATGTGTCGTGAACCTCGATGTTCGGGATTTCGACCGCTCGTGACCGTCCACTTTTTTACCATTGATTCGTCCTTTCGTGGCTCGTTCTGGCGAATTGGAATGAGACCACTTGGCTGTCGAGTCGGCTTCCTCCACCGTCCTATTCCGCCGATCACACTCAGCTCAGTGGAGCCATGTCTTTCAAATAGTGAGGTTAATTTCTTTCTTGCTTTATGGAATGAGACTCTCCTTCCATCGTTTAATGTAATTAATGTTTCCCGAAGTTGTTTGTGTTCTATTAAAAATAAACTCTCTTCCTCTTTTTTATTTATTTTTAGTTAATTTCATATTCGTATTGCTGGCATTTTAAAAGGTCTTGGAAAGAAATAGGCATTTTGCATGATTTGAAGTTTCCGCCGCGAAGTAGCTGAGAACTGCGCCCTTCTGGGTAGTCTATTTTCAAAGTAAAATCTTGAACCCTGAATATGGGACCGACAGGTTGTCCCGAAACGTCGGTAAGAAATTACCACTACTCGCTGGGTTATTACGCAGCGAGTAGTGGCAATATCTTTCTGATGTTTCGGGACAACCTGTCGTTTACACATTTATGGTTCAAGATTTTACTTTGAAAATAGACTGCGATGTTCGTGACCCATTTAAGGCCGATTCACACATAGCATGCCGTGCCCATGCCGTCCCGCTAAGGGTTTAGAATGTGTCTTTCCCCTTTGATTTACACTTTGCGGCCGTGTCTGATTAACACTTGCCACGCCATGCCCATGCCGCGCTCTGACCATGCCGTGCTCTGACCATGCCGTTCTCAAGGCCACGGCACAGCACGGCCTTCGAGAGACGGCCTGTGGGCTACCTGCCCGCGTTCGGCTTCTTCCGGCTACCACGCGGAGTTCCACGAAGGTTGTTATCAGAAGCATACCAATCCTCCTCACAACGATCCATACCTACGACTGTAAAGAGTGGTAGCAGCACATTACAAAAAAGATCTGTTAAATTGTTGGACTAGCAGTTCGGATGTTTCCGTCTACCGCGCGGACATTCACGAAGGACACGGCACGGCAGGGGAACGGCATGGGCGCGGCATGCTATGTGTGAATCGGCCTTTATCGGCCCCATTTAATCAGGAACATCGAGGTCACCGTAGGGCTTTATTTTGAGAACGCCTTAACTTTGTGGGTTTACTGGAATTTGGGGTGAGCAGTGCGTGTGGGCTTGTGTTTGCAACTGCCCTTTGTCACTTCAAAGCATATAAGTTACGTTATTTACCACCTTCTTCAACCTTTAAGAAAAGTGCATCGTTTCAGGCTCCCACCACAATGTAAATCAGCTGACAGTTCTTCTGGGATGTTACGCAGCGTTGATTGGTAGTTACCGACGTTTCGAGAATGCCTGCTTGTCGCGTTTTCAAGGGTCAAGCATTCCAAGACTGCATGCCTGCGTACGATCCCACATGAGTGAAGATCTCATTTAAGTAAGAGTTTACCAATGGAGTGTGTTTGTAGGCTTCGTATGACTATGTCACCGAAGAACAGAGCCTGCCGGTCTTTGTCGTGGAGATGCAGCGTGTTCCTGTGGTATTTGAAGTGAGTTTTGTTGGTGAGTTCGCAAAATTGCGAAAAGCGACTATTAGCTTCGTCATGTCTGTCCGTGGTACAACAGGGCTCCCGCTGAATGAATGTTTATGAAATAGGGTATTTGAGGTTTTTTTGGAAAATCTGTCGAGAATATTCAAGTTTCATTAAAATCTAACAAGAATAACAGGTACTATACATGAGGACTATTGTCCTTTTATTATGGCATCTCGTTGAATCCTTCGTAGAATGAGAAATGTTTCAGACAAAAATGGTAGAGAAAATAACACACACGTTTGGTGTTCAATACCGTTTTCCCGAAAATCGTAAGTAAAGAGGGTCGCTTTTGGGAAAGAAGTGACGTCACAGTCACGTGATGTAAACAAACATGGCGGCGGAGTCGAATGAGTTCTGGACCGGAAGTGACGTCACATTTAACAAAGATGGCAGTCGACCTTGCCTCCGGCGGTCACGTGATGTAAACAAATATGGCGGATGACCTAATTTCGGCAGACAGTGTGCCGCCTAACCTAACTTTAAAAGTACCGCGCTGGCGGCCATATTCAAAATGGCGGACTTTAAATTTAGGTTAGAACAAATTTTCAAATGGCGCTCATTCAAAATGGCGGACTTTAAACGTAGGTTAGAACAAATTTTCAAATGGCGCTCATTAAAAATGGCGGACTTGAAACTTAGGTTAGCGCTCATTCAAAATAATAGCCGGCGTCAAGCTGTCTGGCATAATTAGATCAACCGCCGTATTTGTTTACATACTGCGTCATTTGTTTACATCACGTGACCACCGCCATATTTGTTTACAAATCATAGGTTAAAGTTAGGTTACGGCGCCATACTCTCTGGAATAAGTAGGTCATCCGGCATATTTCTTTACATTATGTGACCGCCTGGTGCAAGGTCGTCCGCCATCTTTGTTTACATACTACGTCATTTGTTCACACATCAGAGGTTAAAGTTAGGTTAGGCGCCACACTGCCGAAATTAGGTCATCCGCCATATTTGTTTACATCACGTGACCGCCGGAGGAAAGGTCGCCCGTCATATTTGTTTACATACTACGTTATTTGTTTACATATCAGAGGTTA
>Ga0123354_10014649_pt1 | contig 12219 bp, 12 predicted proteins | sample TergutLab28metaG_2_FD_97872 | JGI IMG/M metagenome (GOLD analysis project Ga0123354, IMG submission 97872) | Labiotermes labralis P4 segment gut microbial communities from Petit-Saut dam, French Guiana - Lab288 P4 | ecosystem: Host-associated > Arthropoda: Insects > Digestive system > Gut ... | reverse complement strand
GGCGCCGGGCTGGCCGCTGACCACCTGGAAATGGCCGCCCTGGAACTGCGCGAGGCCAAGGTGCTTCTCGCGCAGGTGGTGATCCTGGCGGGCGTGGGCTCCGCGCTGTGCATTCTTGCGCTGGGGCTTCTTTTCGCGGCGCTGGAGTTCGCTCTGCCGCCGCAGTGGAAAGGCTGGGGCCTTTTGGTCATGGGGGCGGCCAGTCTTTTCGCCGGAGCGGCCACGCTTTTCGTGCTGAAAGCGCGGCTTGCCAAGCGTCCTTTGGTCTTTTCGCAAACCCTGGCCGAACTGGAAAAGGACAAAACGTGTTTTTAGATTCCGAACGCGCCAGACTTCAGGCGGCCAAGGCCGCTCTGATGAAGAGATCCGCCATGAGGCGCACCATGCTGGCGCTTGAGATCGCGCAGATGCGGGCCAAGCTCCACGGCACGGCGGATATGATGAAAACAGGCATGACCGTAGCCGAGACGGTCATGCGGTTTTTGACGCGCGACAAGAGACGTGAACCGTAAAATAACAGTCCCGTGCGGCGTACGGGACTGTTATTTTACGCTCTGTGAAAGCGGTTACTTGGTCTTTTTCTTGCGCTTTTCCCAAAGCCTCATATCCTTCATCTTGGCGCGGCGTTCGCGCTGCAGGGACTTGCTCACCAGGGGGGTGCCTTTCTTGTAGCCGTATTTGGCCCTGTATTCTTCGGTGGTGAGCCCGTGGGTGGCCAGGTGTTTCTTAGTGAGAATCTTGAACACCTTGCCGCACTCCAGACAGGAAACGGATTTTTCCTTGATGGCCTTTTTAGGATCAGCGGCGGGTGTCATTCCCTCTTCCGTCATGGCGGTTCCTTCGCCTACGGAGCGAATGCCTTCGGCCACTTTTTTGACCATGGAGGTGATTTCCTCTTCGGTCATATTGCGGACGCTCGCCTGGGCTTTTACGATTTCCAGGGCTTCCTTGAGATAGTCATCCATACGATTCTCCTTTATAAGGGCAAGTAATGTCTTGAGACGATACTCGAAAGAATGGCTTATTGTAAATAACGGATACGCATTTTTTTGCGTCAAGAGTAAAATAAAGAGCGGTGTATTCGTGTTCATCGGTATGATGCTCTTTCCCGGCATGTTGGTTTTGCGAACTCGAAGTTATGATGCGTGCGGACCGCGCGCTTTGACAAAAGACAGGCGTCCGGGGCACATGGAGCTGTGCCGGCTCACAGGAGGTTTCGATGTTTACTGGGTTGGTGGCGGGAATGGGGATTGTGGAGAGAGCGGCTCCGAGCGGCGGGCAGACGCGTCTTGAGGTCAAGGCGCTGTTTCCTCTGCCGGCCATTGTTCTGGGGGAGTCCATTGCGATGCACGGCGTGTGTCTTACAGTGGAGTCCGGCGGGGAGAATGCGTTTAGCGCGTACGCTTCCGCCCAGACGCTGCGCAAGACCAATCTGGGCGCGCTCACACCCGGCTCCACGGTGAATCTGGAGCGGGCGCTCGCTGTGGGGGATCGCCTGGGCGGACACCTTGTGAGCGGCCATGTGGACTGTCTGGCGCGCGTGGAGGCAATGGTCCCTGAAGGGGAATCGGTGCGCTACACGGTTTCGTTTCCGTACGAGTTCGGCCGGCTGGTGGTCCCCAAAGGTTCGGTTTGCCTGGATGGGGTGAGCCTCACCGTGAACGGTTGCGGTTCGGACTGGCTCTGCGTGAACATCATTCCCGCAACGCAGACCCAGACGACTGTTTCCGGTTGGAAAAACGGTCAGGCGGTCAACATGGAGACCGACATCATCGGCAAGTACGTGGCCCGCATGATGGCGCCATATACGGGAGGGGCCGAAGGGAACGGGGGCGCCAAGCCCTCAGCCATTACCGAGGACTTCTTGCGGGAACACGGTTTCTGACGGGAAGCGGATCTCCACGGACGTTTCCCCCGCAACCGACGTGTCCAGACGGATATTCCAGCCCAGGACCGTGGCTATGAGCCGGGCGCAGTATGCGCCAAGTCCGGTTCCATCCTTTTTGCCCGCGGTCACGTATTTTTCAAAGAAACGATCCCGGATGGAGCGGGGAACCTCCCCCTTGTTGCGAATGACAAGGGTTCTGGCGCGCCCGTCAAGATTTACAAGGACTGTTTCTCCCGAGCGTGAGGCTTCGACAGCGTTTTTTATCAGATTTCCCAGCATGATGACGCAGAGATTTTCTTCTCCGCGCAGGGGGAAAGAGGCGTTTTGATCCAGCGGACGGCCATCGAGCAGAACGGTTATGTCCACCTGGCGCTTGCGGGCATCGGGCGCTGTTTCCTGTATGGCCAGATGTACCGCCCCCGCCAGGTCAAAAGAGGCCATAGCGTTCTGATAGGCTCGGTCCTCCATTTGGTAGAGCGCCTGGGAAGTATCCACGGCGCGGGTCATTCTGCGGCATACGTCGTCTATCATGACCGCGTGCTCACGCTGCTTGCCGATAATATTGGGGTCGTTCAGAAGCATGTCCGACAGGTGTATCAGGTTTATAAGGGGCGACTTCAGATTATGGAGGATGATGCGGTTCACGTTTTCCCGGTGCTGTTCCCTGGCCTCCAGCTCCTGGCGGATCGGCTGGCCGAGCAGCCGGTTCCCCAAAGCCCAGGCCGCCGTCAGGGCCAAACAGACGGTCAAGAGCAGGAGAAGCGCGTCAAATCCCACATCGCTCAGAAGATGGCCCTGGTTTGCCAGACCGACGAACAGGACAATCCCCACAGCGGGAAGCGCCGCTGTGAGCGCAACGGTCGCCGCCGAACGGCGGATTGAGCCCATGCAGAGAAGCGTGAGGCCATTTTTCAGCGTGGTCAGCCGGGTCTGTTTGTCGGGCATTGGTTACCGTATCCCGGTTTGCGCCGGACATGCCGGCGCGGATGTGATTACGGACAAACCATACCGCAGGTGACGCTAAACATCAGATGATCTTTATCGAAGTATGCCATCTTACATTTTTCTTGTCAATAGTACATATAAAAGAAGGTGAATAATTTATTGCGCGTATGTCTTGATACGTATTTTCACTCAATAAAGAGAAATAGATAATTGTGCCGGACATGCCGCGCCGCTTGCCCTTTTTCAGGTTCCGCACTACGAAAAGATGTTTTGGCGGCGTCTTTGACGCCCTTGCCGCCAGGAGGATTGTCCCATGTCTCTTTGCACCATAGAGGAAGCCATCGAAGAGATCCGCCAGGGCAGGATGATTATCCTGGTGGACGACGAGGACCGCGAGAACGAAGGCGACCTGACCGTAGCCGCGCAAGCGGTCACCCCGGAGATGATCAATTTCATGGCCACGCATTGCCGGGGGCTCATCTGTCTGCCCATGGCGCCGGAGTGGATTGACAAGCTGAAGCTGCCCATGATGACCGATCAGAACCAGTCGCAGTTCGGCACGGGATTCACGGTATCCATCGAGGCCCGCACCGGCGTGACCACGGGCATCTCCGCCTATGACCGGGCCACCACCATTCTCACCGCCGTGGAGGATGACGTCCGGCCGGAGGATATCGTTTCGCCCGGCCACATCTTCCCGCTGCGCGCCAAAGAGGGCGGAGTGCTTGTGCGCGCGGGGCAAACCGAGGGCGGCGTGGACCTGGCGCGGCTAGCGGGACTGAAACCCTGCGCCGTGATCTGCGAGATCATGCGCGATGACGGCAACATGGCCCGCATGCCGGATTTGATCGAGTTCGCTCAAAAGCACAGCCTGAAAATCGCCTCCATCGCCGATCTCATCCGCTACCGTCTGCGCTTCGGGGATCTCTCGGTGCGCAAGGCGGCCGAAGCCGAGCTTCCCTCCCGCTACGGCGAGGGCTTTCGGGTCATGGCCTTTGAAACGGACGAGCAGCCCTCCAAGACCCATTTGGCCATTGTGAAGGGCGAAATCCACACCGGAGAACCCACGCTGGTGCGCGTGCACTCTGAATGCCTGACCGGCGACGCGCTGGGTTCGCTGCGCTGCGACTGCGGCGGGCAGTTGAAGCAGGCCCTGCGCATGATTGACCGTGAAGGCAGGGGCGCGGTGCTCTACATGCGCCAGGAAGGCAGGGGCATCGGACTTGCCAACAAGATACGGGCGTACGCGCTGCAGGACAAAGGGCTCGATACGGTGGAAGCCAACAGGGAGCTCGGGTTCAAGGCGGATCTGCGCGACTACGGCATTGGGGCGCAGATGCTGGTGGCTTTGGGCATACGCAAAATGCGGCTTATGACCAACAATCCCAAAAAGATCGTCGGGCTTGAAGGCTACGGCCTGGAAGTGGTGGAGCGGGTGCCCATAGAGATGGACGCCTGTGAGGAGAACGTGGACTATTTGCTGACGAAAAAAGAAAAAATGGGTCACATGCTTTCCGTTGGGAAAGAATAAATAAAGGAGCCTCGCTATGCATGCCATCCGCACCATCGAAGGCCAGATGAACGCCGAAGGGCTCTCTTTCGCCATCCTGGCCGCGCGTTTTAACGACACCATCGTGGACCGCCTGGTGGGCGGCGCTGTTGATTATCTCACCCGCCACGGCGCCAAAAAAGAGGATCTCACACTGGTGCGCGTGCCCGGAGCCTTCGAGATGCCGCTGGCCGCCAAAAAACTCGCCGCCTCCGGCAAGTATGCGGCCATCATCTGCCTTGGCGCGGTGGTGCGCGGCCACACCCCGCATTTCGACTTTGTGGCCTCCGAATGCACCAAGGGGCTGGCCCTGGTCAGCCTTGAGACCGGCGTGCCCGTGGGCTTCGGGCTTCTCACCACCGACAACCTGGAACAAGCCATCGAGCGCGCCGGAACCAAGGCCGGCAACAAGGGCGCGGAGGCCGCAGCCGCGGCGCTGGAGCTGTGCCGGGTGATGGAGCGGCTTTAGGAGTGTCCGGCCCCCAGACGCCACGGCGGCTGTCTCGCCGGCGCGCCTTTCAGGTCCTCTACGGGTTTGCCTTCGAGCCGCCTGAGAATGAACCGGCCCTGCGAAAGGCCGTGCGAAATGTCCCTTTGGACCCGGATGCGGCCGCGGGAGCCGACAGCGCCTACGTGATGGAGGCGGTGTCTCAAACCTGGGCGGATCGTGAGCGGCTCGACGGCATTATTGAGGAACATTCCCAGAATTGGAAGGTGGGGCGCATCGCCAAGGTGGAACTGACCATTTTGCGCCTGGCCCTGTACGAAATCCTCCATGTCGCGGACATGCCCCTGCGCGTGGTCATGAACGAGGCCGTGGAGCTGGCCAAAGAGTTCGGCGATGAAAACTCTCCCGCCTTCGTCAACGGCATCCTGGACGGCGTGGCCAAAGCCGTGGCCGAAGGCCGGTTCGACGTGAAAAAAGACCTTTCCCGCAAGGAAGTGCCGTAAGATGGAACGCTACGACCCGCAGGCCATTGAGGCCAAGTGGCAGAAGAGGTGGACCAAAGACCGCTCTTTTCACGCCGAGGCCGATCCCGCCAAGCCCAAATACTACGTTTTGGAGATGTTCCCCTATCCGTCGGGACGCATCCACATGGGGCACGTCCGGGTCTATACCATCGGCGACGTGGTGGCCCGTTTCAAGCGCATGAACGGCTCCAACGTGCTGCATCCCATGGGCTGGGACGCCTTCGGTCTGCCGGCCGAGAACGCGGCCATAAAACATGGTCTGCACCCGGCCAAGTGGACCTACGAAAACATCGCCAACATGCGCGCCCAGCTTCAGAAAATGGGTTATTCCCTGGATTGGGAGCGCGAGCTGGCCACCTGCGACGCCTCCTACTACCGCTGGGAGCAGCTTTTTTTTATCCGGCTCTTTGAAAAAGGGCTGGCCTACCGCAAAAACTCTCCCCAGAACTGGTGTCCTGACTGCCATACCGTGCTGGCCAACGAGCAGGTGGAGGAAGGACGCTGCTGGCGTTGCGATTCGCTTGTCGAACAAAAAGACCTGGAACAATGGTTTTTGCGCATCACCGCCTACTCCGAAGAGCTTCTCGCCGACCTCAATAAGTTGGCCGACGCGTGGCCCGAACGGGTGCTCACCATGCAGCGCAACTGGATCGGCAAGTCTGTTGGCTGCGAGGTCAATTTTCCTTTGGAGGACGGATCGGGCAATGTGCGCGTGTTCACTACACGCCAGGATACCCTGTGGGGTGCCACGTTCATGTCGCTGGCCGCCGAGCATCCCCTGGCCGAACGGCTCATCAACGGCAAGCCCCAGGAAAGCCAGGCCCGCGCCTTTATTGACAAGATGCGCAACATGGACCGCATCAAGCGCCAGGCCGAGGATCTGGAAAAAGAGGGCGTCTTCACCGGGAGTTACTGCGTAAACCCCGTGACAGGGGCCAGGATACCCATCTACCTGGCCAATTTTGTCCTTATGGGCTACGGCACGGGCGCGGTCATGGCTGTGCCGGCCCACGACCAACGCGACTTTGAGTTCGCCCAAAAGTACGGTCTGCCGCTCAAAGTGGTCATAAGCCCCAAAGACGGCGCGCTTGACGCGGGCACCTTTACCGAAGCGTATGCCGAGCCCGGGGTGCTTGTTCACTCCGGTCCTTTTACCGGCCAGGACTCGCTTGCCGCCAAAGAGGCCATCGCCGACTGGCTTTCCGCCGAAAACAAGGGCGTGCGCGCGGTCAACTACCGTCTGCGCGATTGGAACATCTCGCGCCAGCGGTACTGGGGCGCGCCCATTCCCATGGTCTATTGCCCCGCATGCGGCGTGGTTCCCGTGCCGGAGAGCGAGCTTCCGGTCACGCTCCCTCTGGACATCCAGGTGCGTCCCGACGGCCGCTCCCCCCTGCCGGACTCCCCGGAGTTCGTGAACACGGTCTGCCCCAAATGCGGCGGCCAGGCCAGGCGCGAAACCGACACCATGGACACCTTCATGGAGTCGAGTTGGTATTTTTTGCGCTATGCCTGTCCGGGCAAAAATGACGCGCCTTTTGACGCCGACGCCGTGAAGTATTGGTCCCCGGTGGATCAGTACGTGGGCGGCATTGAACACGCCATTTTGCATCTTCTCTATTCGCGTTTTTTTGTGAAGGTATTGCGCGATCTGGGGTTTGTCTCCCACTCCGAGCCGTTCGCGCATCTGCTCACGCAGGGCATGGTGATTAAGGACGGGGCCAAGATGTCCAAGTCCAAGGGCAATGTGGTGGACCCGGACATCATGGTGGCCAAGTACGGCGCGGACACGGTGCGGGTGTTCATGCTCTTTGCCGCGCCGCCGGAAAAGGATCTGGAGTGGTCGGACACGGGCATTGAGGGCGCGGCGCGCTTTCTGGCCCGCGTGTGGCGGCTTGTCACCGAGGAATTGGCGGGGATTGTGGAGCCCACAGGGGCTTGCGTTGCCCTTCAACCCGCGAATCTTTCGTCCTTGGCAAGGGACATGCGCCGCCGCGAGCACGCCATGGTGGCCAAGGTGGCCAAAGATGTCGAAGGACAGTTCCAGTTCAACACGGCCATTGCCGCCATCATGGAGATGGTGAACTTTCTCTACGCCAATGCGGCCGCGCTGCGCGGCGACGACCCCAAGGCGCTCTCGTCCGCGGTGAACTCGCTTCTCATGGCGCTCTCCCCCATGGCCCCACACATCTGCGAGGAGCTCTGGGAGATGCTTGGCCACACAACGCTTCTGGCCAACACGCCCTGGGCCACGCATGACCCCGCCGCCCTGGCCACGGATACGGTGACTGTGGTGGTGCAGGTGTCCGGGAAGCTTCGCGGCAAGATCGAGGTCGCGGCGGATGCTGCCGAAGAGGAGGTCAAGGGCGTGGCCCTGGCCGAAGAGAACGTGGCCCGCCACATTGAAGGCAAGACCGTCCGCAAGGTGATCTATGTGCCGGGCAAGCTGGTGAACATAGTGGCCGTTTAGAAGAAGCGCGTCCCCACCTGATACACCGCCACAGCCAGGCCAAACGCCAAGGCCGTGTTGAACACGGCGGAAAACGCGGACCACTTCCAGGATACTTCCTTGCCGATCACGGCAAGCGTCGGGAAGCAGGGCGAATAAAAGAGGATAAACACCATAAGGGCGATGCCTCCGGCCACGCTCCATTCCGGGGAGGCCGCCAGACGCTTGGCCAGCGGCGCGGAGTGCTCCTGGTCCACCCGGCCCAAAGAGTATGCCGTGCCCATGGTGGAGAGAATGACCTCTTTTGCCGCGATTCCTCCGATTAACGCAATATTCGCGCGCCAGTCGAATCCGGCGAGCCTTGAGACCGGCTCGAACAGGTTGCCGAGCCTCCCCGCCGCGGAGGAGGTCAGGGCAAGCGACGCGCGCGTTCTCCCGAGTTCCTCCAGTTGAGCGTTCAGGGCCTGAACGGTTTCACGACCGGCGGCAGCGGTTATCGCCGCCTTTTGCGCGTCGAAAGCCTCTTCTTTCTCCTTTGACAGGCCCGGAAAGGTCATGGCGGCCCAGATCAGAATGGATACGGCCAGGATGAACGTCCCGGCTTTTTTGGCGTACTGCCAGGTCCGCTCCCAGGTGTGGATGACGATCCCCCGCCAAGTGGGCAGCCGGTACGGGGGCAGCTCCATGACAAAGGGGGTCGAGGCGCCGCGCACGATGGTCCGGCGCAACAGCCAGGCCACGCCCAGCGCCGCGATCCAGCCCAGGAGCGTGAGCCCAAACATGGCCTGGGCCTGATATTTGGGGAGAAAGGCGGCTGTCAGCATGATGAAGACCGGCATCTTGGCCCCGCAGGTCATAAGCGGCAGGGTGAGGATGGTGGCCAGGCGCTCTTTGGGGCTCCGAAGCGTCCGGCTGGCCAGCACGCCCGGCACGGCGCAGCCGCCCGCAATGCCCCCGGAGATGATAAAGGGCATGACCGAGGCCCCGTGCAGACCGAAGACGCGAAACACGCGGTCCAGCATGTAGGCCACGCGGGCCATGTAGCCGGAGTCCTCCAGAAAGGCGATCAGCGCGAAAATAATCATGATGAGGGGCACGAAGCCGAGCACGCCGCCCACGCCCGCAATGATCCCGTCCACCAGAAGCGAACGCAAAAGCCCGGCGGGAAGACTCGCTCCGATCCCTTTGCCCAGCCAGTCAAAACCGGCCTGAAGCCATTCCATGGGATATTTCCCAAGGCTGAACGCCATCAGATAGACGAGATAGAGAATCCCAAGCATGATGGCCGGGCCGAGAAGCCTGTGGGTCAATACCCGGTCAATATGGTCGGACACGTGGATACGGCTGCCCAGGGAGCTTCGCGCCACCACCCCGCCCTTTAGGATGGAGGCGATAAAGCCGTAGCGGTAGTCGGCCACAACCGCTTCCGGGTATGTGCCGAGCGTGGCCCGCAGGTGTTCGGCGGCTTGCCGGGCCCTGGTCTCAAGCCAGCCGGAAAGTTCGGGATTACTCGCGCGGCCAAGGGCTTTGATCTGGTCGTCGCCCTCCAGATATTTGAGCGCCACGAAGCGCGCCGGATACCGGCCGGTCAGAAGGGACGCGGCAGCGATGCGGCCGGTCATTTCAGCCAAAACCGGGTCCAGGTCCGGGCCGTAGGAGATGTCCACGGGTTCCCAGCGCCCTTGGCGCTTGGCCGCCAGCGCGGCTGTTTCCCGGATCAGTTCGTCCACTCCCGCGGAGGAGCGCGCCACCAATTCCACCACCGGGCAGTGAAACGCCTGAGCAAGGCGTTTTACGTCTATGCTGAGGCCCATCCGCCTGGCCTCATCCATCATGTTCAAGCCCAGCACCATGGGGATGCCGAGCTCCAAAAGCTGCACGGCCAGGTAGAGGTTCCGCTCAAGCGATCCGGCGTTCAGCACGTTCACCACGGCCGCCGGGCGCTCTTCCACCAGGAAATCGCGCGCCACCAGCTCCTCGGCGGAATAGGCGGTGAGCGAATAGGTGCCGGGCAGGTCCACGATTTCCAGGAGCACATCTCCCACATGCACGTGGCCCGTCTTTTTCTCCACCGTGATGCCGGGATAGTTGCCCACATGGGCGCGGCCGCCGGTCAGGGCGTTAAAGAGCGTGCTCTTTCCGGCGTTGGGGTTTCCGGCCAGGGCAATGGTTACGCGGCGTTGCGCCTGGCGGTTATGGTTTTGCGCTTGAGACAAGGATGAAATCCGCTTCGTTGTTTCTAAGCGACAGGGTGAAGCCCTTCAGACGCAGGGCCACAGGGTCTTTTAGGGGCGCGCGCCCGACGACGGTCAGTTCGGCTCCGGGAACAAGCCCCATGTCCCGGATGCGCCGGCCAAGCTCTCCCTCGGCCAGGACGCTGGCGATCAGCGCCTTCTCGCCCACCTTGAGGCCGCGCAGCGGCATTGTTTTTCCCACAACACACTCCAATTCAATATTTCCGGCATGATGCGCGGTCTGATCCATGCGGACACGACTCCACGCCGCCCATCCGGGGGCCGGGGCATCCGTCGCACCCGGCAAAGCCGCATGAAGAGGCCCCCCGCCGCCGCAGGTACCGCCGGACAAGATAGGCTCCGGCCGCGGCCACCAGGCCGATGACAACAATATCTTGCCACATGGACACCGCTCCTTCTTGTATTTGATAGTGCGATTGATAATCAATGTCAATAAGGTAAGATGCGTTTGAAGCACTCTTCGCTCCCGTTGACTCGCGCAAATGAGCTGGTAAGTATCGCAAAAGCCTGGAGGTGGCCGGACATGTTTCAGGACTTTACCCTCTACCCCCATCTGCTGGACGCCATCTGTTTTTTCGCGTCCTGCGCCATGTTTCTTGCATATTTGCGTTTTATCCGGGTGAAATCCCGTAAAAATCCGGCGTACACGGTGCAGGGCATCTCCTCGCTCGCGCGCTCCGCCTGGGTGAAGAGCGTCATGGAGGAAGGCAAGGACATCCTGGCGGTGCAGACTCTGCGAAACTCCACGATGGCCGCCACCTTTCTGGCCTCCACGGCCATTTTGCTCGCGGGCGGCGTGCTGACCCTCATGGGCCAGGGCGAAAAGCTGCGGATAGCCTGGCAGATGCTGAACTTCGTCGGGGCCGGTCATGAGAGCATGCTGCCCGTCAAGATGGTCATCTTGCTGCTTGATCTGTTCGCGGCCTTCTTTTTTTTCGCGTCCTCCATCCGGTACTACAACCACGTGGGCTATATGATAAACGCCCCGTACACCGAGAGCGCGCGGGTCATGTCCCCCAACGTGGTGGCGGCGCAGCTGAACCGGGCCGCGCATCACTACCGCATGGGGCTCAGGGGTTTCTACACCATGGTCCCCCTGGTGTTCTGGATCTTCGGGCCGCTTTTTCTCTTTGCCGCCACAGCGGGCATGATCATGATCGTCTCCCACCTGGACCGCACGCCTTCCGCGGCGGAACAGGACTTCCACCGGGAGTGCAATGACGCGGCCTGTTTTTTTGACGAAAAGGACGTTCAGTAGAGGAGCATGGACGCCCCGGCGGCGGCCAGCACGATCCAATAGACCGGGACTTTTTTCGCCAGGGCCAAAAGGGTGAGGACCAGCAAAAGGCCCGATTGCCAGCCCCAGGGCACCACCTTGGCCAGGGAGTAGCTGACCGCCACGATCATCCCGCCAAGCGTGGCCAGAACCCCAGCCAGGGCCTTGCGCGCCGGCCGTGAGCCGGTAATGCGGTCCCGGTAGTGGGAGGCGGCCAGGACCACCACGAACGATCCGGAAAAGATGCTGACAGCCGCCGTGACCGCCCCGACGATCCCGCGCATCACGTACCCCATGAACGCGGCCCCCAGCATGGTGGGGCCGGGCGTCACCTGGGCGAAGGCCATGCCCTCGACAAAGGTGGATTCGCTGATCCAGTGGCGATGCGTCACCACCTCGGCGTACATCACCGGATAGATGCCGAACCCCCCAAAGGCCAGCATATCCACTTTGATCATGGATACGGCCAGTTGAAAAAGCTGACGGTCAAAGATGAAAAGCAGACCAAGTCCGGCCAGCATGACAAGCCCCACGCCGACAGCCAGCCCCAGGGCTCCCGTCTTTGCTTGCGCGTGTCCTTTTTCCGGGTCCGGTCCGGGGTCCAGGAAGAAGAGGCCCAGAATCGCGGCCGCGCACACGATGAGCACTATGCCCGTCCCGGACAGAAAAAGGGCGGCCGCGCCCGCTGTGAAGGCCTGATGCCGCCTGGTCGGGGCGAAGCGTTTCACAAAATCCAGGCAGCTCATAAGGCAGATGGCAAGCACCACCACCTTCAGCCCGGAATAGACCGCCTGGGCCAGGGGGGCGTTTCGCGTGCCGGAATAGAACGTGGAGAGGAGCGTCATCAAAAGAAACGCCGGGGCTGAAAACCCCAGATAGGCGGCC
>Ga0123354_10014648_pt1 | contig 12219 bp, 7 predicted proteins | sample TergutLab28metaG_2_FD_97872 | JGI IMG/M metagenome (GOLD analysis project Ga0123354, IMG submission 97872) | Labiotermes labralis P4 segment gut microbial communities from Petit-Saut dam, French Guiana - Lab288 P4 | ecosystem: Host-associated > Arthropoda: Insects > Digestive system > Gut ... | reverse complement strand
CACTTCGTCCCCCGCTCGTGCATCTTCTACTACATAGAGGGAGCGCCGGAGACGTTGGCTCTCTGCCTCGCTTGGCGCAGGACCCAGCCGAATCATGCGTGTCGCCTGCCAGGCGCGCTCCGACTCGACAGCCAGCATGGCCAATTCTGATGGTTCCAAGGAAAAGGCTGCATCCACCCCACCATCGGCTCGAGCAAGAGTCACATGCTTTTCAATCAGCGAGGCACCGAGCGCCACAGCTGCCACGGAAACACCTATGCCAAAGGTGTGGTCCGAAAGCCCAACGACGACATCCCAAGCGTCCCTGATCAACGCCAACGAGCCCAAACTGGTCTCACTTGGGGACGCTGGGTATGATGATGTGCAGCCCAGCACAATGATCGAGTCGTTTCCAGTATCTCGAATTGTGCGTACTGCCAAGTCAATGTCAGCTGCCGTCGCCGCCCCTGTTGACAGAACAATCGGTTTGCCGGTCTCGGCCATCTTGCGCAGCAACTGGACATCACCGATTTCCAGTGACGCCACTTTGTAGGCGGGGACGTCGAGAGACTCCAAAAGGTCAACAGCCGTAGGGTCAAACGCGCTGGAAAACGCAACAAGCCCCCTGTCGCGGGCCCGCTCAAAAATCGGCTCATGCCACTCCCACGGCGTGTGCGCCTTGTCGTAAAGCGAGAAGAGATTCTCTCCTCCCCACAGTTCATGCTCGTCAGACACTCGAAACGCTGGCCCGTCACAATCAATCGTGATAGTGTCAGCACGGTAAGTCTGAAGCTTGACGGCTTGGGCACCTGAGTCAGCAACCATATCTACGATTGCTAGGGCCCGGCCAAGGTCGCCGTTGTGGTTGCCGGACATCTCAGCTACGATGAAAGGACGCTGGCTGGGCCCGACCGAATGCGTTCCGATCTGAACGGAGTGACTTCTGACCATGAATCGATTCTAGTATGTCACACAGGGTTCTTATCCATTGCAATGGCGGTGGTTCGTACGGACTCGGCCATGTGATGCGCTGCTTAGCGTTGGCCAGTGAGGCCGACCGTCAGGGGTGGGACGTCCGGATCTTGGGTGATATCGATCAATCGTGGTTGACTGAACATCGAGTTGATGTTCCAGCCGATTACGCAGATGCGTCGGCGATTGGAGAACGTCTCAAAGAGACAATTTCGTGTTGGCGACCCGACGTGGTTCACGTCGATGCATATTCCGACGTGCCGATTGTGAAAGACGGCGAGTTCATCTTCAGTAACATGGCCGACGGCGACTTCGGATCACGACAGTCAGACCTGGCGATTGACCCAACACTGGGCGCTGATCATTCGAGTACAGGCAGCAAGGCGGCGGTATCTCTCCTCGGCGCTTGGTACGCTCCATTGCGTGAGCAGGTAATCGCTCACCGTCCACCGGTTGCCCTCTACCCAGGAGACGAACCGCGGCCCTGGAGGGTGATGGTGGTGATGGGAGGCACGGACCCGTTCCACCTCACTCAAGCGGTCATCGACGGAGTCTTGCGTTGCACTGTTCCAGTCCACGCCACGGTTGTAACGTCGTCAAGCGCTGTGAATGTCGGGACGGCCAGCAAGCAGCGCGTGAGACTCATACCATTCTCGGACAACCTACCTTCCCTTGCGACCCGGCACGACCTGGTCATTTCCGCTGCTGGCACATCGCTTATCGAGTTCGCGTACTTGGGCTTACCCATGGCTTTGGTCTGTGCCGCCGACAACCAGCGAGCTGGGTATGAAGCAGCCGTCAACATGGGTGTCGCCATACCACTGGGCACCGGAACCCTGCTCGCCAGTCGGGTCTCATCCATGATTGACTCACTTCATGCCGTCACGCTGGACCACTGTCGACAAGCCGTACAGGGGGTCGTCGACGAGTTCGGAGCATGGCGAATAGTCAGTGCCTGGCAACAACTGGCTTTCTCGCCACCCCGCCTTCCGGTTGCCGCCCCGACCATGCGGCGCGCCACCATTGCCGACGCACAATCATTGTTCCAGTGGCGTGACGACCCTGTCACCCGTGCACAATCCCGAGATGATTCTCCCCTGATCTGGCAGAAACATGTAACCTGGCTCCGCGCCACGCTCAAGCGCGACGATTGCGTTCTGTTGATCGCGGAGCTTGATGGACAGCCGGTCGGAACAGTCCGGTGGGACAGGGTCGGTACAAGCATCTGGGAAGCCTCGGTGACAATCGCACCAGAATGGCGCGGTCACGGCCTGGCTGCTGCAGCCTTGGCTGCGAGCGAAAAGTCACTCCCTCCCGCCAGGCCAATTCAACTGATGGCAGCGATTCAGGAGGCTAATGCAGCATCACTGGCCGCATTTGCACGACTGGGCTACACGCCGTTCAAGCCCGCCGACGAGGCTGGCTTTTTGCAGTACTGTGCGTGGAGGCTCACGTGATACCCTTCTGGACAACACTCTGATTGATCGCAACGAGTTCTGGATTTGCTTCAAGCAACGAAACGAGCCCACTGCACCCGACATTGGCACCATCAAACTCCTCAATCAGACGACGGATTAGTGAATAGTCAGCTGAAGTGTCGAGCGTCAAGCGATACCCAGAAGCATCAATAGGTCTCAAAAACTGCTCAACCGCTATCCATTGCGCACTACCATCGTAGAAGTATGGTGTTACATGCTCCCGCTGATACGGCTTGGTTGCATTCGCGTTCGCTTCAGCGAGCAACTTCGTTGCGAACACCTCAAAATCCATCCCTCTTGGGTACGTGCGCCTTTGGGTGTTTGATACATACATCTCTTCGTCACCCGCAGTCAGATACTCTTCCAAGCCAGCCCGCACCACATCTCCGTCAATCAGCGGGCAGTCTGATGTCACCCTAACCACCACATCAAGATCGAAGTTTCGAGCACATTCCAGGTATCGCTGCAACACATCCGTCTCGCTGCCTCGGTAGCAACGCACCCCACGCCTCCGGGTCAAATCAACGATTAGCGAATCTTCGGTGTTGACCGTGGTCGCAACGATCACATTCAATCCGGCTCTTTGAAGCCTGTCAATGTGATGATCCAACATCGTGCTGCCACCGGCTGTCATCAGTACCTTTCCAGGTAGCCGGGTGGAGGCCATTCGTGCCTGGGTAATTACACCAACATTCATTTCAATGCTTGAACCAGTGTTTCGATTACCCGATCAACGTCACTGTCCGCGAGATTCGGAAACATGGGCAGCGACAATTCCTGCTCATAAAAGGCCTCTGCGGTGGGGCAGAGTCCCCTTTTGTAGCCTTGTTCAGCGTACACCGGGTGCCAGTAGACTGGCATGTAGTTCACCTGCACACCGATACCGGCAGCGTGCATCGCTTCGTAAACTGCCCCCCTACGTCCATCCAGGATGCGAACAGGGAAAAGATGCCATGCAGGGTCAGTTTCGGGACGCTGGACGATCGGAATCACTCCGGCGACACCTCTGAGACCCTCTACGTACCGGCCTCGAATCTCTGCCCGGCGGGCCTTGAAACGCCCAAGGCGCTTCAGTTGGGAAAGACCAAGCGCACATGCGACGTCTGTCAAGCGATAGTTCAAGCCGAACTCATGCACCTCCTGGTTCCAGGGTTCAGGGTCAGGCATTTTGAAACGCAGCGGGTCGCGGACCATACCAACCCGGTGGAATTCTCTTGCGCGAAGTGCGACCGAAGCATTCTTGGCCACGACGGCGCCGCCCTCGCAGGTGGTCACATTCTTCGTTGGAAAGAAGGAAAACGTCGTCACATCAGCCAAGTCCCCTACGGGCAGGCCCTCTGACATGCTGCCTATTGAGTGGGCGGCATCATCGAGCATTACCGCCCCATGACTGCCGGAAACTCCGATCAATGATCTGTAATCTGCCGGTTGCCCCGCATAGTCGACCGCTGCAATCACCTTCACTCTGTCGGTCATGACTGACGCCACCGCGTCAGGATCAATCAGTCCGGTGTCGATGTTCACGTCAGCGAACTCAATCCGTGCTCCAAGAATGGAGGCCGCTGATGCCGTAGCGATAAAGGTGTTCGGGGTCGTGATCACAACATCCCCCCGACCAATGCCAACCGCCGAATATGCAATATGAAGCGCAGCCGTACCTGATGTGCAGCTGACCACTTCGTGGCCGCCAGCGATGCCAGACACAGCCTTCTCAAACTCATCCACACGGGGACCGGTCGTCAGCCAATCGCTCGCCAACGCACCCACAACAGCGAGAATGTCTTCCTCAGATATTGACTGGCGCCCATAAGCTAACATTAGACGAACTCGCTTTCAAGAACTTTCGCAATCTCCTCTGGCGAGTACCAAAGATCGTTTGTGTCGGACCGGTATGCAAAACCATCTGGCACGGCCAATCCGTCCTGAGGTGGTTCATAGCCCCATGATGGCATGTCCGGTTGCAGTACATAGAATTTTCCCCCTTGGACAGCCAGTGCGCGTCGCCCTTCTTCTGGGCTGATCATCTCCTCATGCAGCTTTTCTCCTGGCCGTAGGCCAACCTCGTATAATGGCGCTTCCGGCGCCACTGCACGCGCCAAGTCAACGATCCTCATCGACGGGATATGAGGGACTAACAGCTCGCCGCCCTGCATCAGACCAAAAAGGCCAGACACCATTTGCACGGCCTGTGGCAGCGTGATCAGAAAACGCGTACACCGCATGTCGGTGATCGGCAGCCCCTGACCGACGGCCGCAAGTCTCCTGAACAAGGGAATCACGGAACCACGACTGCCCATGACGTTGCCGTACCGCACCACGGAAAACCTTGTCGGATATGCGGCGGCGTAGTGGTTTCCGTCGATAAATAGCTTGTCGGCCGTCAGTTTCGTTGCGCCGTACAGGTTGATTGGACTGGATGCCTTGTCGGTCGACAGCGCAATCACTTTCTTTACTCCATTGTCAATCGCGCTATCAATGACGTTTTGACTACCAAGAATGTTGGTCTTGACAAATTCGTACGGGTTGTATTCAGCCGTGTCCACTTGCTTCAGCGCAGCGGCGTGGACCACGAAGTCAACGCCGTGCATCGCTCGACTGAGTCGGCGTTCATCCCGCACGTCCCCGATAAACCACCTCAACCGAGGGTCATCCGAAAACAACTGACGCACCTCGTATTGCTTCAGTTCGTCCCGTGAGTACACCACAACGCGGCTTGGTCCCATGTCATCAAGTAGGTGGCGAATAAACGCCTTGCCAAACGACCCTGTGCCACCGGTCACAAGTATGCTGGACCCTTCGAGAGCAGTCATGGTATGCGGTAACTCCCAATCTATCTCATGTGCAGTTTGACCACCTCCGTCAGGTCTAGGCCAAGGCACCAGGCGCTACATACCAACTGCATGACACCCACTGGGTTCCTGGTGCAATCGTCGTTGGACTCAAAACCGAACTTCAGTAACCAAAGTTATTGTACCACCAAAATCATCAGCCCTGACTCATCTCCCGTGTCCTCCCCATACGCCAACGCCCGTCGAGACTTTGCACCACACCCAGCTCGGCTTTTGACCAGAGTTGGTAACCCGTGTTTGAGTCGTCTCAAGCACAGGTATATGCTTGAGCACCAGTTGCCGAGACAGTTAGATCTTGCCGAATGGAGTGCGTTCCGTGCTCCGCCTCGACGCATCTTTCGGCCGTCACGAAAGGTTGATGCAGTGGGCTTTGAACCAGTCAAGAGGCTTACGAAAGCCGTTCTGCGCGCACCATACCGCGCATATGAAGCCCGCATGAATCGGATGATGGAACAACGAACCGCCCCCCTTTTGCTTGCGCTAACCAGTGCCTCCGATCAATGCAGTTCCAAGATCGACGACGTGGCCAAACGCCTGTCGGACCAGATGAAACTCCAACAGGCTGTCACCTCGGTGAACTATGACACGTTCAATCAGTATCGCGCATGCTTCACCGGGCGTGAGGTCGTCGTCGTCGCGGCCGGCCCATCACTCAACTATTATCAACCAATCGACAATGCCATTCATATAGGAGTGAACCGCGCATTCCAATACCCGAATGTCCAGCTGGACTTTCTTTTTGCGCAGGATTTCACCAACCCCGAAATCCCATTTTTCCGGCAGCTTGATCAGGTAACAGCCAAGGTCTTCTTAGGGATCGTTGCGAGCCAGGCATATCAAGAAATCAACGCTTCAGAGAGCCTATCCGTCCGATTAGGGGCCAGTCGCTATTACTTCGATACTTCCCCATCCGACATGATTTTTCCTGACATTCGTTTCTTTCCGTTGGCAGACTATTTCACAGTGGTCTTTCCCGCAATCCAGTTTGCTCTCTACACGAATCCAGCGAAGCTCTATTTGGTTGGTTGCGATACCAGTTATTTCGGTTACTTTACTGATGACCATCAGACGGAGTCTTATGACCAAATGACCATGTACTTGTTCCACAGGTTGACTGGCTACATCAAGCTCAAACGGTTCGCCGCCCAATACTATCCGGATACAACCATCTACTCGATAAACCCCGTTAACTTAAGAGGGCTTTTTTGCGACATCTTTACGGATGGGTTTGAGAAGAACACCCCGAGGGTGGCGGAGGACAAAACGCTTTTTGAAACCACTCCCTGGAATGAAGTCGGAGCAGAGGATATCCGCTCTTTTGTATCCAGACATGTGGAAGACGTGCGCCGACATCACCACGGAAATGATCAAAGTCATTCACTGGGTTCTTGATGACTGCATGACTTCTCGAGATGATCACTGTCACTCTTTCCCGAACCGAATCCCCTCGTTCAATTCAACCATGACTGGCGCGTCAACCTATGTCACACCCCAGACCCGTTTGACGAACTCCTCGCGATCAACAATTCGCTGTCGCGCATCTTGTTGCAGATCCAAAACGTCAATGAAGTGCTGATGCAACACCTTCATTTCGTCAAAGTGCGTCTGGCGCTCAGTTACCGAAGATACATTGTTTCCATGTAAACGGTAATAATTCAGAACTTGATCAACATACGCCACGTCACCAAGAAGCAGATAGTTGAAGTAAAACAGCCAATCTCCCACCTGCGAAAACCTTCCACTCTGATTGAATAGGCCAGCAAAATCCACGCCGACCACCTTGCGAAATAGCGCTGAAGAAACATTTGCGATTGTGCAGTTTACGGCCACATAGTCTCGGTTTTCCGAAATGCCCACATTCGTGAAACTCTGCGCCCAGTGCCCGGTTTTCATTACGTCAATTTCCGGTTTGATAGTCGCCAGAACAATCGCGCCCACGCTGTCCACAAACGCTGTGTCACAGTAACTCAAAACCACCCGCTCGTTTTCGAAGGGTCGCAGCACTTCCTCAAGAAACCTGCAGTCACAATAGTCGTCAGCTTCTGCGATCCACACAAAGTCATGCCATGCCTCTTTGAACCCACGCTCCCATTGCCGAAACGGGCCAACGTTGATTGAATTCGTGATCAAACGCACGTTCACAATTTCACCGATCGACTCAATGATATCTTCGACAAGTTCGACGCTGCCATCGCTCGATGCATCATCAAGCACAAGTATCTCACCCACCGCGACTGTTTGCGAAAGGATGCTGAAGATCCTCTCGAGCAGAAACCGCCCATAATTGAAGTTTGGGATCACCACAGAGACCTTTCCCGGCCCACGAGCAGCCCGTTGTCCCTCGGCGGAAGCTATCAGATCGTTGATCGAAATATCTCGCTTGATGATATTCTTTGGCGTCCTGTCACGAAAGTGTTGCAGCCAGAACGTATGCGGACTCTTGACTATTGATGTGCACGTCCGCAGAACCCTTGATGCAAAGCGCCGCGGGTGCCGTATGGCTCGGAAGCAGGCGCGGAGCCATCTGTAACCTGTCGCTCCTTGAAATCCCAAGATGCGACTTCCAAAAACCGAGACAAACGCCGACAGCCCGAACAGTCGTCGGCTCAGCGCCCATAATAGCGAGTTCACGTAAAGCCTCATCAGGGTGCTGTGTAGCCTAACGTCTTCCAGAAGTGGATTGTCGAAGACGCCCAGGCTGGCACGTGAGGCATTTTCGTAGAAGCCGCGCATGAACTGCCTCCGAAGTGTGAATGTCGGAAATCTGGGCGCAATCCAAAGCAAAAGGTCAACCACCTGATGGAACACAGTTGCGTCCCAAACATTATTCGGAATGGATTCCATCCGATTGCGCGCGATCAGAAGGGCTTCAAAGATATCCAACCGTTTTAACGAGTAACTGTTCTGCGTCGAACCGTCGCGTTGGTAGTAGTTGTAATATGTATCAGTGACAAACTCAACCCGAGCCTTCGACAAAATGGGGATGATCACGGATACATCTTCATTCATTATCCCCTCGGGATATGCCAACCCGTCAAAAAGGCTCGTTTTGAAGAGCTTGTTAGTCGACGATGCGGCCAAAGGGGACGTGATGACTTGATACCAACCATGCTCATTTTGGTCTTCAGGCGGGGGCACGTCCAGCCTGAACTTTCGCTGCACCAGCTCACACACGGCTACGTCCGCGCCGCTGCTCGCGATTGCGTAGTGCATTTTCTCAAAATACGCGGCCGGGATCCAGTCGTCAGCATCAATGAAAGCAACCTCTTCGGTCGTCGTCATCGACAGGCCTAAATTCCGGCAAAAACCAGCGCCTCTGTTTTCTTCGTTCCGCACTGCCTTGATTGTGTGCGCGTACCTCTCGGCATAAGCCGAGACCACTTCTCCGGTTCCATCTGTAGAACCATCGTCAATCAATAGAATTCTCAGGTTGCCGTAGGTTTGTTTCAGCACGGACTTAACGCACGCATCCAGGTACCCCACAACATTGAAACAAGGAATGATTACCGTTATGGTTGGTTTTGACTCGACGCCTTTGCATTCTCCGGTCCCAAGGGAGAGTGGGAACGCAGCACTTGCATGATTGAGCCGGTGGACCGCAAGTCCATTGCACGTGAACACGGCCCTTTGATCGAGTTCGGGCAGAACGACCAAAGCACGGTCTATCGCGCGCCCCAACGAGCGTTCCGCTGCGTTGCCGTCGGCCTCGCCCAACCCAGATGGAAGCTCCAGAGAAGAGTGGATTGCGTCAATTCGCGCCCAGAACATGCCATCCGAAAAGAACCCTAAACTGTTGCGATCACGCAGTTGCTCATAACGCGAGTACTCGGTGGTTCCGTTACGTAGGATCTCGTTGAGCAATTCGATGTCTCCGGCACCCGAACCGAACACCAGGCCTGAATATGACTCGCAAAACCCGATCAGTCCCGTGTCGTCCTTTTCAAGCTTGGTCAAAATGTCTTGCACGGCGCCCTTATCCGGTGGCAAAAGGGCGCCGAGAGAATCCGACAAACGAGGGGACATCCTTTCTTCGCTGCCTCGTCTCTCGCTGACAAGTCTGAGTACGAACCGGTATCCATCCGCTGCCAACCGACCTGCGATCTTCATGAACGGAAAGACTGGGTGCGGATCGCCCTTCGCGATGAAAACCTTAGCGGCTGGGAAGTCCCGTACAATTGTACTCGCAAACGCGGCATACGCTTCAGGCAAAGAAACAAACAGGTCGTAACGGACCTGCCCTCGAAAAGTGAGCAACCTTGGGGAAATTCCGTCATCCCAGACGTCCACTGACCGTAAGTGAAGGACCACGGCGATATCGGACGTCCTGGTGAGGGAGCCTGGATTGCTGACAAAGCACTGGTCTTCGTCTTGCATTGTGCGGCTGCGAGGTACGCTGCGATTCATTCAGTTGCTTCCCTGATTAGTGGCCGGTACGGCAAATTGGCATCGCCCCAATGATGATAAGCCCCAGGTGTGGCCATTGCTCGACAACTGAACTCCCGTCTAAGGCAGCGTGCCATTTCCAACCTCTGGTCGGCCGACAACATGCCATGCCTTATCATACTCGACATTGTCGGAGCTGAACTCGACGACCTTTTTCCGCACGTCCAATGGCTCCGACTCATCGACCCCCAGACCGAGGTTCAAAGTGAAGTCGCGGTTCCCAAAATTGTTTGTGAAAACAAATGAAAAGTGCCCGGTCTGTCGCGCGCTTATTGCGATGCCGTGTTGGTAGGGCTCAATGAACCTCGTACTGGCGCCCAACGCTACGACACCACCCGTGACAAACTCGAAATTGATCGCTAGGTTTTGGTAGTCAATGTCTGTCTTGTTTATTAGGTCAAGGTTCAGCACCAAGGAGCCATCCGCAAACTCGTGTCGCACGTTTTCAATCATGACCTCGCCCGTTCCTTGACGTGTTTCAGTGACCGTCGAGGTTTCTATCTGCGGAATGAATTGCCGCGAATATGCGCTCGCGACCCGATCCGGCTCGCCTTCGAGCGCGATTTCGCCGTTCTCAATGAGCATTGCCCGATTACAAAACGTGCGCACCGCCGACATTCCATGAGTTACCAAGATCACGGTTTTGGTGCTGTCTTCCTTCACTCGCTCGAAGTAATCGTTACACTTTCGCTGGAAAGCCTCGTCACCTACGGCCAGCACCTCATCGAGTATCAAGATGTCACCTTCGGCCTTGATGGCGATTGAAAAGGCCAGACGGACCTGCATCCCACTCGAGTAGTTCTTCAGCTTCTGATCCATGAAGCCTTCCAACTCTGCGAAGGCCACTATGTCTCCGTACATTCTGCCCATCTCCGCATTACTAAAACCGAGCATCGCACCATTAAGGTAGACGTTCTCACGGCCACTCAACTCCGGATTGAAGCCCACGCCAAGTTCGATGAAGGGGACCACCCTGCCTACTGTCGCAATCTTTCCGCCGGTGGGTCGATAGATGCCAGCCAAAAGCTTCAGCAGCGTCGATTTGCCCGACCCGTTTCTTCCGACGATTCCAAAGAAGTCGCCCCTGTGCACTTCGAAAGTGATGTCGCGCAGAACATCAAGCTCCGTGTATCCTCGCTCCCCTTTGAGAAGGTTGACTATGTGCCGACGCAATTCCTGCGAGTGTTCTTTGGGCAGATGAAAAGTCTTGCTGACGTGATCGACCTTCACGACGACGTCACTTGGGATCGTTGCCTCAACCGCCTTCTCGTGCTTTTTGGTTCGCGCGGCTCTCATATCTCCTCCGCAAACATCGGGCTGCGCTTGTTGAAGACGTAAACGCCGAGCACCAGCACCACGGCAACAATGACCAGAGGGATCGCCTTGATGAATGGGTTGCCGATGAAGGTCCAAACCGTGTCTGTCGGCAGCACGATAAGTGTTCGCATGTCCTGAATCATCTGCGCTATCGGGCTCATCAACAGCAGCTTGGCCATGGTCATTCGGCTCTCAGTCGCGACTCCACCGGGCGCATACACCATCGAAAGCGGATAGATGATCGGCGTGGCGTAAAACCAGCCCTGCATGACGATGTCCCATAAATGACCAATGTCGCGGAAGCGCACAAAAAGGGCGCTCAAAAGCAGGGCCAACCCAAGCGCGAACAGGTAGAGCTCAACAAAAACAAGCGGAGCAAGAAAAATGTGCCACTGGAACTGCACACCGTTGATTATGGCGAACACCAACACGACCAGCAGGTTGATGGCAAAGTTGATCAGAGCCCCGACCGTCGCCGAGAGCACAACCAGGATCTTCGGGAAGCTGATCTTGCGCAACAGGTCACCGCGCGCGACTATCGAGTTCATGCCCTGACCAACAGCCTCACCAAAGAAGGTCCAGATGGTCATGGCAAGCAGCAACGACACAGCAAAATGCGGGATACCGGCACCGAAACGCAAGAACCGCACGAACACGATGTACATGACTGCGAACAGGGCGAGTGGCTTCAGAATCGACCAGAGGTGGCCCAAAAACGAACCCTGATAACGCAACTTGAAGTCAGTCTTCACCATCTCCCGCAAGAGTAGACGGTTGCGCCTGCCGAGAGCCTCCGGTAAACGCATACCGGCAATGTTACCATCCGTGCCTCCCCAGGCTAGGGCGATGCGTCGTCGACTGGCATTTCGATAGCTGGGCTGCGGGGATGTCGCGGGGAGCTCGCCTAGAATAGGACAGGCATGCAAAAGTGTGCGCCCAGGAGGTGTCTCGTGCCCAAGAAAGCGGTCAACCCGGCCCCGGACGCACCTGCGAGGCGCGTTGCCATCTTCTCGATGTCCGATCCACAAGGCATCGTTGACGACTACATCACCTACCTGCTGGCCGATCTTAAGCAGAACCTCTCGCAGTTGCACATTGTTGTCAGCGGGGCCCTCGGCGACGACGGCCGGGCGAAGCTTGCCGATCTGACTGACTCCGTCACGCGACTGCCGGGCGGAGTT
>Ga0123354_10014645_pt1 | contig 12220 bp, 7 predicted proteins | sample TergutLab28metaG_2_FD_97872 | JGI IMG/M metagenome (GOLD analysis project Ga0123354, IMG submission 97872) | Labiotermes labralis P4 segment gut microbial communities from Petit-Saut dam, French Guiana - Lab288 P4 | ecosystem: Host-associated > Arthropoda: Insects > Digestive system > Gut ... | reverse complement strand
GGGTGTTTGTGTGTGTGTGTGTGTGTGTGTGTGTGTGTGGGGTGTGTGTGGTGTGTGTGGGTGTTTGTTTGTGTGTGTGTGTGTGTGTGGGTGGGTGTTTGTTTGTGTGTGTGGGTGCTTGTTTGTGTGGGTGCTTGTTTGTGTGTATGTGTGTGTGTGTGTGTGTGTGTGTGTGGTGTGTGTGTGTGTGTGTGTCTGTAGAATGTAGTATTTTGTCAGGCAGAGGTCTCTGCGTCGGAATGATCACATTTCCAGAGGAGTACTACTGAGTGTGGTGTGTCTGAGTGCGATCGTGAAGCCTCGATAATGTACAGACCACGGTTAACTATGGGTTGTGCTTCATAGAATAAAAAATTAATGACAAGTGAAGAAATAAACCGCATATAATATTCAATTATTTGGTTAGTTAAGTAGTAGTGGTGATTCAGTGAATGAGTGATTTAGTTTCTTTAGATACGTCGTCCCCGTTGTGTTATATATACAATTAAGGAGGGGTTTTTGTTCAAGTCAAAACACAAGTAAGTTATGATGTTTTTGTTATTATACTGACGACATGTTTCTGCCTTGACAATGGGCCATCTTCAGGTCACGCTACGTAATAACCCAGAAGAACGCATCTCTCGTAAATTTTCATCAGAATTTTAAGAAGAACGCACCACGAGTTCCCAACCAGAACCAGATAAAGCTATTCCACCTTAACCCAAACGATTTCTTTAAGATAACTTGTAACAGTATCTTTACATCCACGCCGAGGTAATTTAAATTGGCTCTTGCCTTCAAGTTTCCACATCAGAACCATGTAGGAACCTCCCTTCCCTCCACATACCTGCCACATACCGCGCCCTTCTCTTCAAGAAATGTCTTCGAGTTTGAATGAACATAAAGTTGCATTATCCTGGTCGTCTGAGCCTGGCACTTATCCCTGTCCTAAATCAGATTAATCTAATGCACAGATTCATGTCTTATCTCCTTAGAACCTCTTTTTATTTATCATCCCATCCACTTCTTGGTTTCTTTCAGGTTTTCCAAATAGATTTTTTATGCGTTCGTCATCCGTCCCGAAATGTTACGTATCCTTTGTTGTGTATCGTTTCTTCTGTGGCGATTCAATCTTGTTTCGGGTCGTGTCTTGCCGCTACTTGGTGCTCCACGCAATAGAGTTTTTGAGGTGAGACTGCAAGCCCCAAGCGCAGCCCACGACTTGAGGGCCAGAGTATCTCTCCAGGTCCCGTACGTCTCTTAAAACCTGCCCGGGATAGGTGGCTTTTCTTTATGTCTTCACTGTAATAGTTGATAATGGAGCACGCGGTGGCGCAGTTGGTTGAGGCACTGCGCTATAATCCGGTTGGTCGCGGGTTCGATTCCCGATGGCGTCATTTGAATTTTTTATTGACATAATACTTCCGGCCGCAGGATGGCCGCTGTGTCGACTCAACCTCCTATATAAATGAGTACCAGGAATATTTCTTTGGGGATAAAGGTGGCTGGTGTGTAGGTCTGACAGCCTTTCCACCTTCATGTGCGGATTGTCTTAAAATCTGGGAGCCTCAACCCCTTGGAACGATCTGGAGCTCCTGTTAGGCTTGTACAGGGATCGATTTACCCTTAACAGTATTTGATAGAGTACACATATAAAGCTCCTTGTAGTGCTGTTTTATCTATCCTGTAATCTCCTGTAATTTTGTCAGCAGCGCACCGTTGAACACTTTTAATCTGTGTTAATCCTTTAATGCAACACACCAAGTTTCACACGCGGAACGTTATTAGATTTTTATATTGTTATTTACGCTTTCAGTTAAAAGAAAGGAAGACTTAACATTTTGAGTTGTTTGGGGCAAACTTTACCCGAAAATTTTATGGTCTTATTTTATTTAGCTTCGGTACTGAATACAGTAGGAATCCATTGAACGATTGTCGGCTATATCCCTGGCTATGTTGACTGATATCATATTAATTTTCCTAATTTCTTCTGTTTTAAATTTGATTTAATATTGACAATACACCGTAACACATTCTTCTGAATGTATTAAAGTAAGAAGTGTATTTGAGCGATGTAATATATATGATACAGGATCGGTCTGTCGCAGAAACAGTTTCCAAGAAGAATACAAATTTCCCCCATTTTAGGAACAGGAGGCTCTTTCCCATGTTCGCTAGAACACTTCTCTTTTTTCTTTCCCAAGCAAGATGAATTCAGTCCGCAACCTCCCAGGCATTTTATAAGATAATGTTTGTAATTATCCTCCCACCTACGCTTAAGTCTTTCAAGTGGCCTGTCTTCCTGACGCTTTCCCATAATTTTGTTCTACCCCACATGTGCCACATTACTGTCCATTTAAACCTCCCTGATCTGACCACCGGGATTATATTTGCTGAGGAGTACGAACCATGGAACTCCGCCTGGTGTAATATTTTCAGTGTCCTGTTACTTCCTGCGCCGAATGTATAAATGTCTTCTTAAGTTCTCGAAATCCTTCAGCTTGCTTCTTCCATAATATCAGACTTCTAGCTTCAAAAAATAATTAATTGATACATCTCTCCGAAAAAATGTTTATTGTATAACCAACATAGTACACTATATCAGGTGACAAGTATTTAAGAGTTCATATTACATCTTGAAGGCATGCTTTATTGTGACTGCGTGGTAATTGTCACAATGGAACAGCAATAGGTCGGAGTGCAGATGTAATATGAACTCTTACAGATGTGGTGGATTATGTTGGTTAAATTAGAACCTTTGGAACTATACACGGAAAATGCAACATTACAACATTTCAGAAGCCACTTTACAAATTGATCCAATAGAAGCTTCAGACATTGTGTAGACGAAGCTCTTTCACGAAACAACACAAAGAACTCCGCATTGTTTGTGTGTGTGTGTGTGTGTGTGTACATACGGTGGCGACAAAACGACGAGTGTTGAAACCTGAAGTATAGGTGACACTATTCCTTCTTACAGGTAGGCAAAAAAAAAAAAGCCTGATATCACAAAATAGGTCTCTGCAAAACTTCTCCTAGCCCTAAATCCGGAAAGTCGTTTCTAAGTACAGTGCGTTACTTAAACATACTGCCTATCCAACAAGACGTAGGGCCCTGACTAATCCTTTCGGTTGCTGGCTGACTCTCCTGCCTCCCAGGCTGTGAATATTTCTTCACTTAAATCGAGGGAATACTGCGGTGTGCCGAATACCGTACGCCTTGATGTAGTCTGCCATATCGCATATAGCATTCTTCATTTGTGATATTTGTGTGAGCTTATGCATGCATTGCATTTATGAACATACCGCTCTAAACTTCATTAAGATTTTGTATGTTGGTTGTAATGTGATTTTATGAATTTCCCCACACGGGCTGTAACAGTTTCAGTTACATATTGTAATCTTCATTCCAGTATAGTTAGGTGTTTTACTGTAACATGGGGTAGAACGATGAAACATATCAAACACATCGGACTGTTAGGCTAACAAATTGTCTCACTGTCTCTGGAAAAAGACAGAAGAGTTACACAAATATCTTACTTGAACCTACAGTATCCAATCCACGACGGACGAATGTAAAAACGTCAAAAGGCTATATGTGTATCATCCCATCTTTGTGGAGGTAAACAGTAAACTGATTATCCTGTTCGGTGCGAGAGAGGGTAGTAAGTTAATACAACGTGTAATAGACTCCTATCATGGATAGGAGGATAATATATGTATTCAGTTCATACAGGAGAGAGGCAGATCAATAGTGCAAGTAGCTAATTTACTCTGGCAAGAGATGGAATGGTACAGTCACAATATACAAGCCTCATATTCACAAAGTGGAGTTGCGAACATTTCCATGATGGTATCCCATTACTGCAGAAAGTAGATAAGGGTAATATAACCGCGTCGTGAATTTCGAGAGGGTGGATGTATTCTCTGGGAATGGTTAGAACGGTGATGTATTACTTTTGTTATGACAGAACGTACAGAATGCATTAGAAGTCTTGTTGCCACACCATATTATAAAAAAGAAAAGTTGTCGTTTTCCAAGCCACGAGACATACAGGGGCTAGATATATAGCTCTACTCATTCTTAAACTCAGCATTAGGAGGCGAGTGGTTAATTCTACTCCCTGTCCGCTTTACCCCCGGGTAAGAACTGCTGTACCTATGTAATAGGAGCCTGGGTGGGACCCAGATATTACCTTGTTGTGTTTTCTAATCGTACATTTTCTATTCAGGTAAAGGATGGTAGACCAATCACTTTGTAGCACACGGACACACTAAACTTTAACACTCGAGAATTCAAAATCGGGTTAATTATACAATTTCAAATCATTTCAGACTTAACACGTTATTTCAGAAAGGGGAAATGTTATTGATAATGTGTCACTTAATTTAATTCAGATGTTAACGCGAATTGTGACAGGTCTTATTAAGTTTCTCGTTGCTATATTGAGTGAAAATTTAATAAGCCAATAAATAAATGCATACATACATAAGTAAGTCTGTCTGCCATCTTCTAGCGGTCATGAACGAATAAATAAACAAATAATTCAAATGTTCAAAGAGGGTGGCAGTGGTGGAATGTTTGTGCACGCAGCCTTCCGTTCCATTCCTTCTGTTATATTCGAGTCCACTTTCTCATTAATCTAGAGTGACTTTATTATGAAATAGTCTTTTTTTCGCTTTAGGTGATAATAAACTAGATGACAACAGAGACTAACCGATATTTGCGTACTCTTTAACTTTTTCCTTATTGGCACATACTGACGAGCTGAGCTCCGCCTTGCTGTTTGCAGTTCGACGATGGGGACGTAAATATCACGGTAAAAACAAACATGTCAGCCGCACAGTACACAGTGCCTTACAACGAACGATTTAAAGAACAATATATACAACAAAATTTTCTGATTTTAGTCTACTTGCTATGTCCGCCAATGGGATGCACATTTGTAATTGCTTAAAATATGTTAATTAAAACTTCATTCAAAATGTCAGTACATTCGTTTCAGTATCTCGATGTTTAAATAGCCAATTGACTCGTGTAGCTCACTAGATCTTCCTTAATTGGTTTTCCACTTCAGAATTGGAGGAGTCACTGCTAGTCTGTTCAAAAGGCCGAGGCTGGGCCTAGGTAGAAAGCTTTTGTGCTAGGACTCGGAACGCTAATGCTATCTACCACATCAGAAACCGAACCATCCTCCTCACTACACATACCCTTCCTTCAGTTTCCTGAAATGGTAAGAGTAAACATGGTAGTCTTAATCAGCAAAGTGAAAATATTTCAGCCTTAATTTTAACCAAATAGCGTGAAACATAACCTCTGTGTACATTTTTAAATCTGCACATTTTGCCTTAACCAATCTTAGTTCAGTTCACTTAGGCTTACAATTGTGTGAAAAAAACAAACAAACACATCCAAGCACAGTTTGTTCATTTCTGTAATAGTTTTTATGGGTTTATTAATTTCTGTTCACTGGTTAAGTTCGTGATTTCTTATGGAGCAACCACATCCGACAACACTTATTCGAAGCCTTGAAGTCATCTCTGAAATCACAGCATATTTACCTTCAGTGTCCACTTTGTTTTAGTACTGATTATCACAAATTGCCACTGATACCTCCGGTTAAGTTAGTTCATGAATTTTCCTCTATAAATTATAAATTTCTCCTGTGGCGATGATAGTCGACGTTTACTTCTCGGGGTTTGTAAATCATTTACATGCCAAGAGCTAACCCCTACTTCGATCCTACCCGCAAAATTGCTAGTTGAATGCGTTGTCTGCCATGACTCCTTTAAACTCACCACCCTGTCATCACTCTCTGAACACCGAGTTGCTGTCTATCCAAGTTTCCTCAAAGTGACAGGCTACTCCGACCCTCTTTTCAAAGTTATTTAACATTAGAATAGAACTTAAACGTCCTTCGGCAGGTTCTTGCCGCTTTATAAAAAATGTCCCCTTATTTAAGCATCTTCTCCACTTAAAATAGTCTACATTTTGCACAATAATCTTCTTAGTGGTTTTCCTCACGGTCTGAAATATAATTTGGGGGGTTGAAATTAATGTTTTAAGTCTCAGACTGTCCTCTTGACAGCACAAAATTAAAGTAGCCAAAATTTATATTCTTATAAAGTTTTCGTGACCTTCTAAATTCCGCAGAGAACTCGTGTTGTTTATATCTGTCTCTACTTTTCCGTCTTACATAGTGTAATGTCGTGGACCGGGTAGCTCTGTCGGTATAGCGACTGACTACGGGCTGGACGGTCCGGGATCGAATTCCGGTGGGGACGAGATTTTCCGCCCTTCCAGACTAGGTCCTGGGGCCCACCCAGTCTCCTGTACAATGGGTACCGGGTCTTTCCCTGGGGTAAAGTGCGGCCGAGGGCGTGCTGCTGACCACTCACCCCCTTCTAGTGCCGCGGTCATGGAAGAGTAGAGCTATAACTCTACCAACCCTCTGGACCACACCGGGCCTGTAGCGGGAAAACTTTACCTTTTTTTACTCTTTATAGTGTACTGTCGGTAAGAGAACACAACAGCAGCTGGATGCTCTATCAGTAGCACGTGAGACCGGCAAACGAAGGTTTCTCTCCGTTCCCACCCGTTCACATTGCTGACACATTTATAATAATTTTCCTATCGTGGGTGCGACCAGTTTTTCCTTCCTTTCGAATGCGTCATTTGTAACCTAAATTATGGCCTTCATCGACTCTTCCAAGATAAGAGTAAGTGACAGTAATAACAAACTTTAACCCAGGCAGACTGGTCCCTGTGCACGCCCTAAAGATGTATAGGTGGAGGAGAATTATAGCTCCACTCTTTGACGTCGACACTATCTGGACGTGAGTGTTCCCTTTCACGATAAGGCCGCTTTACCCACATCGAGAAGAACGTTATGTTAAACCGAACTGCAATAAATCATTGTATATCACCGCGACGGACATAAGGGTAAAAGGGCGACTTTAATATTTTAAAGCCTACTGGTCACGTGATGCACAGACAGGTTGTACATTCAACAACTGTACGCTCTCCTCACACTATATTTGTGTGTTTTGTATTTATCTGAGAACAAACAACGATTTGTGCCATTTACACCATAAAGTGGTTGGTTTTTGTAACAGAAATGAAAAGTGTTTACAGCGCGGTACGGACTGGGTCTTTAAATAAAGCGGTCTTTGTTTGATCTTTTAAAGGTTAATTAACATATATATAGAATGGGCTAAAAATAGTTACCTAATAACAACATTTTGTAATTTGTAAAGACATGTCATTCGCTTATCACAAAGTATTTTGTACTGCATAATGTATCGGATAGAGTGAACTGGATTGCTGTCGTGCCTTTTGTGAATTGTGGTGGTATAAATTTAACTGACCGAACTTCGTCTTATATTATCGAGCAATTTGTCTCCTTATTCACGCGTCCAGCCGTCAAGAACAAACTCCAGCTCTTCATTTAATTGCCAGCACACAATCTTATGTGCTTCAGGTATCTTCCTAGTGTAAGTATATCTGATTCATTCCTTTAATTTTAAAAGTCAGTTTTCTTAAGTTTTACAGCGGAAGGGACGGGTTCTGTACTGTATCACGATAGGAATATAAGTGAAGAAGTAGCGTCAAAAGAGCTAAGAATTCAATTAAAGTTACACAGTATATGTTAGCACAATCTATTTTATACTTAAGCAAGGCTACATGTTTCGACTTAAAGTTAGTCATCTTCAGACCCTTAGAACATTTTCCGTTACCAGATGCTTTGCCCACTTTGAGATCCCATAGTGTTTACAATTGTGGAATACATCTAGTTAAAACTTTCTAAAAAGGTTTTGATTTTGTTTATAAAGTATGTTATTTACAAAATTGTGTCTAAACATTAAAATATTTAAAAATTCTTCCTTAAGACTTCCCTCCCCCCTCACAAATTTATTAGAATTTTCCTGTACTTAGTTCCTTAGTTCAATATTTAACGATATTTTTTCCGCTGCTTAGGTAAACTGTAGAATGGTGGTATTTCAAATCAGAAAAGTTATGTGCACATTAATTTCTATCTATCCTTCAGTTTTCCAGTGGTTCGCCGGTCACTGGTTTTCAGTCGGCATAATTGCTAAGTTACTGATTTGTCGGTATTAGAATAAAGTAACAGGCCCCACGATCAAGAATTGGTATTTGGATCCTTCTGAAAACAAACCAGAAACTCAAACACTCTTCCACGGATTTAGGTTATTTTGTGTTCGTCAGAAGTTGCTTATGGACAGTCATGTGCACACACCCAACAACAGGTTCGAAATTTGAGCCAGTCAAAATGAATTGTATTAAATATACGGTTTGAGTGACGTGTGTTGACCTAGTCCAGTGGTTCCTGAATGCTAATATTTTGTATTTATTTGTGTTTTTGGTACAGGGGCTGAGGTTATTGCAAGGTAAAGGCGGACTGTTAGAGAGGAGGGAAAACAAAATATGGCGTTATTAAGACTCCTCAGAGAAAAACACAACAATCTCACATGCAAATATATTGGAAGGAATTAAATAACGTATGAACCAAACATGCTCTTTTATCGAGGCTGAATTTGCATGTTTCTTTCTGTATTCCTTCTCTCGTAAGGCAATATCGATTTGTGTGAACCTGAAAGGAAATACAGTGTGATTCAAAACGATTGACTCAATTTTTTACGTCTATATTTCCTGAATCATACACGATATTTGAATGATCTACATAACATTTGAAAGAGGAGGTCCCAATTTTCAAGTGCTATTGCTAGAGCTCTGGCGCGCTCGCCTAGCGCACAGTCGTGCAGCAGTGCCATTTGAGAGCAAAATGTCTACTATGCAGCACAAGATTTTTTGCGTTCGTGAGTTCATTGAAACCGAGTCGGCGACTGCTGTGCAGCGTGCGTTTCGTCTTCGTTTCAACACTCAACCTCCAACGAGGAAGAGCATTTGTCTCTGGATTCACCAATTTGAGCAAATAGGCTGTCTGTGTAAAGGCAAAATCTCCGGTCGACCACGTGTATCAGAGGAGAATGTGAAATGAATTCAAGAGAAGTTTGAGCGTAGCCCACGCAAGTCAACCCGTAGAGCGAGCAGAGAACTTGGAATACAGCAACCAACTGTCTGGCGTGTGTTGAGGTGCCGTTTACTCTTCAATTGAGTCCATCTTTTTTAATCACCGTGTATTATTCTCAAACATCTAAAAACCTTTAACAGGTTCTTGCCATCACAATGCGCAATTAAAATAATTGCTGTCTAGTTATTACGTAACTGAAGGGGAAACTTCTCTCGTGTTTGGTGAGAGCGCAAATTGTGTCTTAGTTTGATGATGAAGTTCCAATGACAAGAAAAAGGAACTCTTACTTTTATCGCCTGCTTTTATGCTTAGGTGTTTCCTTTAACAAGACAGGTCATCACACATATCTTGCACAGCTCATTGCTCTTATTCTTCTTACACTTCATCTATTTTACTTCATTTACTTCACCCACCTTTCAACTACCCGTCTATTCATCCATCCATAATACGTCGAACCGTTAATTAGGGAATCTTTCACTTAATTAATGAAAAGATGCATTCAGCCATGTACCAGAACATCGGTGAAGAAATTTCGTCACTCTTTTATCCCTCTTCTGTCTGGCGGTTCACACTGCAAACCCGCACAATACACCATTTTTATGCAATTAACTTGACACATGAAACAATATTCTTGTACTCTTCATTCTTTCATATATTACAGGCATGTCAGGAAAGAATGCGGAACGTGTGCGCCGCTCAGAGCTTTGCACTGCGGCTCTCTTGTATTTCGATGTTTCTGAAGTTTTATTTTCCTTATTGTTGTTGAATGTTGTGCCCAAGAAACAATGTAAAATTATAGTAGTACATTACGTCATTGCCTTTTCTATATTAAAAAATCTGCAGATAAAAAAAGACGAAGGAATGTGATGCAACCTCCACCACAGGCAAGAAAATACTGCACCACAGGACCAAGCACCGGCCCAGGCCTAGTGCACCCCACGGAGCTTGCACCGACTCGGCACGCACACTTCATTGTCATAGACAAACAAGATAAAACATGTTATATGCTTCGTTCTTTACCATCTGCACACACGCCCACCGACTTTGTGTAAAACGAGATCTCGTTCCCCCTTACCTACACTAATAATTTGTTTCTATATCATATCTATATAGCTTATCTGATAAAAAAATTGTATCCAACCTGAAGATGGCCACAGCAGCAATGGCCGAAACATGTAGTTGACGTTGATAAATCATATACACCTGATAATATAGTTGTGTTACGACTGCTATATCCTTATAGAATTATTACCTTGGGTCTTGAAAGAAGTTGTTATGTTTGTTTTAGGGTTTAACCCGTACCCGGTATTGAGTTTCAGAGTCCTGATTTCTCACTAGCCGTCTTAACATACATTCATCGAACTGAATGGCATTCTGAAGTTGCCAGATTTTAAGCCCAGACTTCCTGCTTCATTTGTTCTGTTTCTCAGTTGCTCTATGCGAACCTCGCGGTGATTCCTGAATAATGGCTGAGACTGCTGCCATGGCACGTTTCTATAGGTTCATAACAATAAAGTTCCACGTCTCATTTATCGCTGCATGTTTAACCAACATGAATAATGGTTTCCTCATTTTGATCTGCTTCAATATATCGTGGATCCACACCCATTAGGGCCAGGGGGTGGGAATATACTTCTACTTCCCCTCTATGCCTTCATGGCTCTTATCTACTTTACATTTAATAAATCTTCGGGATATGAATATATTAGTTATTTGTGTTGACACACTCCGCACGAATAAAACAATACTCGTGTAGTCTGTAAAAAATGTAATATTCTGTGGATGTCGTAAGACGCCTTAGTTGTATAAGACAGTGAAATGTGCACGAATAAAACTGCGTTATATTATACGTGGTTCACACAGTAAAGATAATCTTAATTACAGACAATATAAAATTTGTTTAAGGGACAAAACTACCACCAGTAATTTAGAGTAACATCTCCACTTCATTTATTAGTGATCCTACTTTGAGATAGGCTGGTAATGTCACACATTACATGTCTAGGAAAATGAAGACCATCACATTTAATTTGCCGAGATTCGGAATTACCTTACAGTCTTCTTAAAATTGAAGACTTAGTGGAGTTCAAAACATTCTTACCCAAAGTAGGCCTAAAAGTATAAAATCTTCTTTGAATCAAAGAAGGCTAACAGAGCTGCACGTGCTATAGAATTACACTAACTTCATCTTTCCTCCAAAATATTTGAGCCATCAGTTATAAATACGGAGAGAAAGTATCAAAAATTACATAAGAATTGTAAATTGACTAAAGAAATAAAAATTACTTAGAAGTTATTAGTGTCACGGTAGCGCAAAATATATCGATTTCACCTCCCAAAAATTCATTTTTTTTAAATTTAAGCGTGTTTAAGTTTTAACTGCTTCAAAGAATATATGTTGTAAATCACAACGTTTTAAAACGATGCGTTTGTAGAAGTGTATGAAGGTTTCATATCCGTAAACCTTACCTTTATATGGGTTCCCCTTTGAACACGGTAAATTTAACAAATCGAGTAGACCTATAAATGCTTGCTGTTTTCAGACGTTCATAAATCTCCCAACTAAGGCAAATAGAATACAGACAGTGATCGATGTGAGCAGTAAACGGCAGTATAACAGGAGGTAATATGGAAAGCTCCGAACATTTTCAGTACAATCAGTGTAATAATTTTCAGCGCCTCTACTGGAAATGCAGAGTAATATTCCAGGGACCAGTGCATTTTAATACCCTGCCATACCAAGTACTCGGGAACGTTATTTTATGGCTTTACACTGATGTGCTGAATACGACGGATGCGTTCCATATTACATAAAGTCACTACCCTTTACATTCCACGTCTTTCACCCTACGTATTTGGTTTCAACTTGTTTTGACAACGTTATGGATGTGACGAATGCAAGAAGCAAACCTTACAAGGTTTTCTCCTTGTTTTGTGGAATTTACGACATGCAAAGTAAGGACATGTACCATGACATTACTAAACTGAGCTTTCGTAGTGTGCTGTGCACGAACACGTTAGACGTTAAAACGTACTGTATGTATGTATGTATGTATGTATGTATGTATGTATGTATGTATGTATATATGTATGTATGTATGTATGTATGTATGTGTGTATGTATGTATGTATGTATGTATGTATGTATGTATGTATGTATGTATGTGTGTATGTATGTATGTATGTATG
>Ga0123354_10014644_pt1 | contig 12221 bp, 6 predicted proteins | sample TergutLab28metaG_2_FD_97872 | JGI IMG/M metagenome (GOLD analysis project Ga0123354, IMG submission 97872) | Labiotermes labralis P4 segment gut microbial communities from Petit-Saut dam, French Guiana - Lab288 P4 | ecosystem: Host-associated > Arthropoda: Insects > Digestive system > Gut ... | reverse complement strand
GGGAAATTTTTAACTTTTTTTCGAGGGGGGGGGGGGTTGGCCAGTTTTGGGGGGGCCTGGGGAATTGTGGGGGGGGGGGGGAGTTTGAACCCACCAAACCTCCCCTCCTCGGTACGCCACTGCATTAGGAGACTACAGCTAGTTATTCATATTTCTTTGTAATTATGACAGGTCGTGTGTGTACAGTAATAACACAATAGATTGCAGCAGGGAGGTTTATCATATTATTTTCAGTTTAACAAATTAATTCCTTATCGTAACCGAGCAATTAACTGGCCGAACGTAACGTCGTAGGCGAACGGGTGGTACTCCTGCTTCGTGTTCTATCGGTTTCCGGTTTAAATCTTGACTCGAGGATCGAATATCTGGTCGCATGTCTTTAGGGATTCTCCTTCATTCCTCTAGGCACATACCACGTCAATAGGCCTAGCGTAAACTGAGCCTAAGCCACTTTCATAAATATTCTGATTTATCAATAATTAATCATCGTATCATTTGACCCATTTGTAATCTCAGTCATTTAACGCGTCTTTGAACAAACCAAGAATATAAGCACGAAGAGGGTATTCGGAAGGATGTTGACATTAGCCTGGCAGTGTCTGCTGTAAGGTACAGTTGTATGATTTGAGCGAGGATAGCCAAAAAGTACTAAATGTGAAGCTGGATCAGACGTCTGCAGCAGAAGTAAGAAACAGAATGCAAGGAAAATACTGGGCTGATGAACAAATGGTGATTCATTCCTATCCACCGCGCAAGCTAAATTCACGCTGATACAGGCAATAAGTCCATCAACAAACACAAGGAAAAAAATGCACTAGGAGTATCCATCTATACTGCAGGGATATGTAAAACAAATACACTAGACATAGGCGTAACTTCACTAAGAACACTGGGAAGGGGTGTGGCGGGGGGGCAAAATCGACCATGGGTATAATGAACCCAGATGTCTCTATACTGCGTTCCATAGCACGCAAGTTTTTTTTAATATTTTTTCTGAACTTTACACTTCTCATATACGGTTTTGAAAATACTTACTTTCTCTCTGCCTTTATTCAACACTGTAACCAAAAGAGCTATTCTTAGGTAGAAAAAACACTGGAAAGGCATTTTATGTTTATGGTTCCGTGCATCGCTGATTTATATTAATAATTTTCCAACGAGAATACTCACAAAGCAGCTTGGCCACGTTGGAGGGAGTAGCTGCACAAAAAATTATGACCAGTACCGGAGGCTGTAGTTACAGTTTTGCGTACTACTAATGATGGGCGTGTTTGAAACCCGAAACATGTAGAGTGAACTTGCAGAATAATAAATAGAGTGCTTTGTGTTGCATCTCGTTGGACAATTATTAATATAATATTGGAGAGGCCTTTGTCTCCCCCCCCCCTCCTTCCCTCCGTTGCAGACACCAAGTTACACCTGTGAGACACGGAGTATCCATGCAACACTGCAGGGCTATGCAACTCCTACTTGACAAAGTTCTGGTAACAATTTGAAGACAGAAATAACTAATTCTACGTAAAGTTGGAAAGGAATACAAAAATATTCATAAAATTAATAAAATTGGATAATGAAGGATGAAAAGACAAGCATTAATGAAAATACGCTTTAGAAACGGGCATTTTTGCAAAATTTTACTCTAGTACTAAACAGCAATTAAAGTTTAAATGTAAAAAAACAAAATTATATATATATATATATATACATATATAATTTTGTTTTTATAACAGCGCGGCACTAGTTCCTAACCACAAGCAATCCAGAGGTTGAAACACGTTATTAGCTGAGCGGTTTGTGATATTGTGTTGGCAGTGGATAGCAGATGTGTTTGTGATACAGGATTATAAATTACCGAATATGTTTAAATTTCATTAATTTACTTATTTAGATAAACACTTTGGGCTTCCTGAACACATGGGCCAAATTCCTCATGTCATAATTTCAGTTTACTTCTATTCTGCAAAACGCTGAGTCTTTCTACAGGGTGGCCAGAAGCCACCATACTTCTGCTTCACTTCACTCCAACACTTGGTGAGAGTCACTGCACATTAAGTGGGTCTGATTGCGCACCGTCCTGAACTCAGGAAAGTGTTGAGCAGCGCACGACAGTCGTCACGACGACGGCATGGATTCATGTCAGAGTCCGACAGTTGATTTGTCAATACTGGACTAAAGGATTCAGATTTCAAGTGTTTAACTCTCCTTAGCTGCGCTCTACAATCACGTGCGATTTGACACAGCGTTGTGACGCTCCATTTGGTAGTGGAATGGTGCAGCAAAGACATAAGGCCAGCACATAAAGATCCATACGATGCATTACGCAGAAGTATGGCAAATTCCAGGCCACTTTATAATTTTTTCTCTGTGGCGCTGCGGCCTAACACCGGCCATGGTCTCCTCATTCTTGAGGTTTCTAGATCACACACAACGACGCATCATATTCGGTAGGACTCCTCTGGATGCGTGATCAGCTCATAACAAAGACAACACACAACACTCACAACAGACAGACATCCACGCCCCCGGTTGGATCGAACCCACTCTATACATAACCTGTAAATAACAGTTTTATGAATCTGTGCGTAGCACCTTTTGCTTACTTACAGAAGTTGCCTGTTTGTCTTCGAACGACAATTTGAAAGACACAATTTTTAGGCAAGTCATCTCCGCAGAGTTTAAATATACTAGTAAATAAAAGAAATGTAAATGTAGTCTAAACACAGCTTCATCCATAACTAATAATCGGCAACATGTTTCGGCTATAAAAGCCTTCTTCAGGCTGGGCACATAATCGAAGTAGGAAATATATATTGTTATAACAAAACCAACGAGCTGCACTAATTTCTGAAATTTATTTTTAGAATAGAAATCTACATGTTTCGGACAGGTTTTCTGTCCATCGTGGACAGAAAACCTGTCCGAAAAATGTAGAGTTCTATTCCAAAAATAAATTTGAGATATTAGTGAATCCCTTTGGTTTTGTTGAAAGTATATTTCACGATGCACGGTCCTTTGAATGTCATATTAGGAAATATATATTACAATGCCATGAATGTTACGGACTCGCGCTGTCCACTACTTTCCAGTTCTTCCGCTAGCCTACATCGCAACGTCAACCTACAAAATCATCATTGTTTTATAGAATTACTTTAAAAGTTTGAACTGGTAAATATAAATTTTATAAAACCTTCAAACTCCATTTTTAATGTATATCACATTTTACAATACCCCCAACTTGATATAAGACCAGATCTCGTACATAACTTTCATGGCATAGTAATATGTATTTCTTTCTACTATTATGTGCTCTGCCTGAAGATGGCTTTTATAGCCGAAACACGTTGCTCATGATTACTTATAGATAGGGTTGTGTTTAGACTTGAATTATATATGTTCTAAGTCTTTTATTTGTCCAACTAATGCACACAAATTATTGTAAAATTGTTAAACAGTTAAAATCATTTAAAATTATAATAGTTGCTCCAACAGATTTCAATCTGCACAGGGCACAACAATCCACACACATAACGGGACTGAACAAAATATGCAGCCACAATACCGATAACTTCAAATAACGATATGTAACCGAAGTCAACATTGTAACTTTAGCGAAGAACAGGCTGAGAGCTCCCTGATGATAGTTTATGTAAACCGAAACATGTTGGAGCAACTATTATAATTTTAAGTGATTTTAACTGTTTAACAATTTTATAATAATTTGTGTGCTTTAGTTGGACAAATAAAGGACTTGATACTATCAACATGCGTGGTGCAACTACGAAGATTACATGTTTTAATTACTTGAAAGACATAAATGTAATTCGGTGGACTTGTATGGTACAATGGAAGGATGGAAAGGCTTGGAGAAGTGAATTATACATGCACGAAAGACATAATCGGTGTTTCCCATTAGCTTTACTTAAATGCCAGTAGCTAGAGATTTCCCTTTGCTTCTGCAACTTGCAGACGCGTACGTAAAAGAAACAGCCTTCCGCTTACGTATGAGCGACGTAATATAGAAGTCGCAACCGACTTAACGCGTGCGAGGAGGAGGTTTCTCCGTGATAAAACGCTTCTTCTATCTGCAACTCATTTCCGTGGACAAGCCGTATTAGGCATATATAACACAAGGTTACTGTGTATTGTTCTTACAGACTTTTATATCCTAAGGACTGCAATAAAAGGTGGAATTTCGACAGACAGACAGACGCTCTGAAGAATAAGCTGAATTTTCATGCACTACAACACCAAAACTCGTGACGTTACACCAAGATATTACGTCATAGAACGGAATAAAAAATATTTTATCGCGTTGTAGGTGGGCCCGGTCTACACAGAATAGAATAAACCTACAAATCTCAAACACTTTTGCGACGCAACTGCTTGCTTGATGGTTTTGCATGTTGTTTTGTATGGGTATGGATCACGGTGTCTCACAATACGGAAGAACATAGACTAAGGGAGTTTGAAAAAAGGAGAATGAGGAACATATTCGAGCAGACGTGGGAGAAGGTTACAAGAGACTGGAGCACATTGCATAATGAAGAGATTCACGAAATGTGCCCCTCACCAAGAATATTCGGGTGATGAAGTTAGGGAGGATGAGACGGCAGGACCTGAAGTCCTTAGGAGAAAAAGCAAAATGCATACAGGCATTTGATGGGAAAACCTGAAAGAAATATACAACTTGGAAGACCTAGTCGTAGATGGAATGATAATATTAAAATGGGTCTTGAAGAAATATGACTTGAGGGCGTACGGATTCATTTGGTGTGGAATACGGACAAAAATCGGGCTGTTGTGAAGAGGGTAACACTATAAAGTGGGGAAATTCTTTACTACCAAGAAAAATTTAGCTTCTCAAAGCTCTGCTGCACGAAGTTAGGTAGTTAGTTAGTTACATGCCAATCATGTTTCGAAAACATTCTGTCTGTTCTGTGCAATGTGGACAGAATTGCAAAGTCTCCGAAATTCCGATATGTTTGGGAAAAAAAATTTGGCGCATACTGTGTGCTCCGACATTTAGTGTTTTGGGAATTAGAAGACATGATGAATAGAATCTGAACTCAGCAGTAGCCATCCTTAACTGAGTCAAATGCCAAGCGTTCTGACGGTGGTACAGCAGGACATTACACTTACGTTACCTGCTACAGTCCGAAATGTATTCTTAAAAGAACACATCGTGCACGAAAATGAACCTGCTTTCTGTCCTCAGACGTCGTTGGTTTTTGGGGGGAGGGGGAGGGGGGAAGGCTCAACTACCAAGTTTTTTTCCGTGGTCAGTGGTTCAGTGCCTGAAAAAAAGCTCTTTCTATCGAATCCAACTGAGGAGGCGCGTCCTCCCTGCTTTAAACCAAAGATAAAATAATAATAATAAATTTCCCGAAATATTGCTTCATTTTCTGTAAGATGGACAAGGAACAGATATTTGGATGTCAAATAATCTTTAGCGCTGCTTGAATTTATGCTTCTTCTAATTTAATCTTTAACCTCTTCTATTTTTCCTTGTTGCTGGATTTTTACGTCCTGCAACGCTCTCGAATGCTTACATACAAATACAGTAAAATTGCGACTTTGTTGCGAATTTTGGTTATTGGACGTGGTCACACATAGAGCGTAATTTCGACATAATTTTTGTACCACCTCACGTGGCCGTGACAGGAAGTCGCTTTTTTTTTATTTATGTACACATATTCAAGTGCATATTTTACATACAAATTATGATGACGTCAATTCGGCATCTGCAGCCTTGCAGCCTCCAACCACAAGCCGCCGAGAGCCGAACACTATTTACTCTACTACAGATATATTATGCCTAAAGGAAGTCAGGTCCAATTTCACAAAAAGTAGTGTGTAACATAACATTGTGAGTTATGGTCATTATATTTCATAACTTCGCCACAAATGTTCCGGCTCACCGTCTGATGTCACCAAGCGAAACACTAAAGCACACAGTTCAGGTGTCGCCACGTTATTATCACCTGACACTACATAAACCTGATATTAATGGACGTTTGATATTTATCAGGCTCTATTCACAGTCCTTTAAAATGGTGTTAGAGTCTCCAGGTCAGAGTTTGCTGGGCTGATATTGTTCTGTGTGGGGAATTATAATTTCTGTTCTTTCACTAAGGAAGACGTGCCTTAAATCATGTGTCTGTGTTCCACAGATATTCCTCGTGCTGGCAGCCTGTCTTCTAGCCAGCAGCTGCGTCGCGAAGCAGTCTCAAGACGCTGCGCCACTCATCTGGAACAATGCGGGCCACGGCAGCTCATCCCCGCCTCCTCTGAAGTTAGACCCCGTGCTGAGACGCGCATTGCTCAGGGCACTCACACAACTGGAGCTCGAAGCGCAGAGGAAAGCAGCCGGAGAAGACGCAACACAAAACTCATACACAGCCGACTCCCCGAAAGACAGCCAAGAGGAGAACATAAAACGCGACCTCGAGGAGTTGTTAGGAAACTACGAGAATACTATTAAGCCATCGGAAGAACAGCAGCCATCATTCGCAGACAAAAAGAACCAAGACATGATCGTGTTAGACGAACAAAGCTCACAGCCTGCTGATGACGTAAGCGTCATTGATTACGAAGTTCCAGGTGACAAAACAAAATCACCCTATAACCTAAACCTTCAGGAGTCGACATCCTTCGTGGATAAACCACAAGAGAGCGCCATATTCTACCAAGACCAGCAAAACGAATCGGAAAAGAAAGCCGGCGTTGAAGAGAGGAAGCCAGAGACCGACAGCCCACCGCAAATTGACATTCAGTCCAACGTCATACCTTCAGGTATCCAACTTACAGCTACTGATAAAATTCACAACAGTGAGAAGGGGGGAAGCGAGCAGGATTCCAGCGCTATAGAGACGTCTTTGGCAGGAAACAATGCAGTCGTAAGAAGCAAGGAACTTGGAACTGACAATGGCGGCGGAAAACCGAATGTAGACGACCAGGATGTATCGATATTCCAGGCTCCGCTTGTGGCTGCTTTTACGCTGCAGCAAGACGAAAAGGGAAATCCTAAGAGCGTGGTGCCTCTATTGCGGAGGCCACAGTCATCTCTGATAACACAGCAACAGCAGCGCCTCCAACAGCAGCAATTTCAGCTTCCAAATCCAACGCAAAAGTTCCCAACACTGCCAATAGACCAACAGCACCGATTCCAGCCGCAGACATTACATCCAGCAGGCCAACAACCACTCTTTCAACCGCAGTCATTACTGCCAACAGAACAACAACAACCGAGGTTCCAAGGGCAGCCATTCCAAATAACTCGAGAACAAGAACTGGAACGTCAAACACGTCTTTTAGAACAACAGCTGCTTCAGCTGCAGCAACAACAGCGTTTTCAACAACAGCAACAATTGCGTCAGCAAGAACTGCTGAAGCAACAACAACACCTAGAGCAGGAACGATTAAGACAGAGACAACAACAGCTGTTCCTAGAAGAACAGCAGAGGCTGAGACTCCAGCAACAGTCGTTCGTACCTTTGGAGCCACCACCTCAGCCACAGCACCAGAGACCGCAGAGACAGGAGACGGGCACGGCAATAGTCGATTTCCAGCAAAGTGTCGGTTTCCAGTTCAGACAACCAAACAACTTATTCCAGCAGCAGTTCGTCCCGCCAACTTTCCATCAGGGTTTTAACCCCTCGACAGACTTCTTGCGTAACAATGCCAACAGCTTCAGTCAGCCTAGTCAGCCGTCGTCCGTGAACAGCCAACTGCAAAATCTTCTGTATCAGTCAGGTGTAGCGGGTGATCTGCAGATCAATGGGGCATCTCCACAAGAAGACCTGAACATAGTGTCAAAAATCCTGTCTTTGAACCATGAAGGAAGAGAAACCAGGGCCAGCAGGGAGACCATTCAGACGCCATCCAGATTTGTCAGTCCACCACTCCCTTGAGATTCTCCACAATCCATGAACGAATTTAACTGAGTGTTTTCAGGTTTCAATATGAAGAAGCGGAGGAGACACTGAGATATGTGCCTTTACTAGAAATACTCATTCCTCTTGGCACATGAATGGACTTCGCATATCCCACTTTCTACTGGAATTGGATTTATTTTGCAACAGGAAGTTGAGTAAATACTGAACGATGCAGATATAATCCAGTGGATAAAGTCACAAAAAATTAAAATCCCCACAAAATTATTTCATAATAAGGAAGGGTTGAAACCTCTTGCCATATATTCACTCTCTAGGCAGCCCCTTCCCCCCCCCCCCATACATTTTTCATCCGAGCTATTCGTAGAAGTGTGAGGGTTTACTTGCACTGGCAAGCTGGAAATGCTGCTTCCTTCACACTCTGTTGTGGTGTCTACATTTTACTTTGTTCACACCGTACATTTGCCTACATTCCATATTTAAAAAAAAAACAACAAAATGCATTAATTAAATTACAACACAACAGATCACAAAACACACCATATCAGACGCCAAATCTTACATGTTTCGGCATCAAACTGCCATCATCGGGGAGTTTCTCAGCAACAAAAGTTCGTAGATCCAACATTTATTTAAGGCACTGTTGGCCCACACTTCCATCATAAAAGTTAAAAGTCTTTGATTTTAAACATTTTGTTGTACCGAATAGCTGCGTTGATCATGCAAAGTTTTTCCTCTGTGTTCTTAAGGTTGTAGATAGCCTTTGCCTGTTCGGCATCTGTACATCTTATGTTATTAACACCGTACATTTTTTTACATTCCACATTAAAAAAAGCCAACAAAATGCACTAATTACAGGAAGTTTCACAGCAACTTTTAAGTTTTGTGATGGCAGTGTGGGCAAATAGTGTCTGAAGTAATTGTAAGACCTAGTAACCTTTGTTGCTGAGAAACTCCCTGATGACGGCACTTTGGTGGCGAAACATGTCGGAGTTAGCATTTGATACGAAGTGTGTTTTGTGTTCTATTGTGTTGTAATTTAATAAGTGATATTTGTTGGCTTTTTTATATGTTCTGTTGTGGTGATTTTGATAAAGCATGCCTTGGAGATGGCTGTCAGAAATGCTGTTGGACTTGAACCACCTGACATGGCTTTTAGCCCGAGACGATTTCTTCGAGTTTTGTTGTGGTGAAAGTTTGAAGATGTACACAATGATGTCACAGTTGCATAAGCGTATAGTGGTGTCCACGTTTATATTCACAGGCTTCAAAAGATTTTCTGCAGATTTCAGGCCCACCTAAGAAAATTACGTCCTGATCAGAACGAAAATATATTACTAATATTAGGTGTTATAAAATCCTATATATTTAATTTCACACAAATGTAATGCTTCTGCAACAAATATATGAATGTTCTTCTCTGCAAGTCCAGTATATGTAGCAGTATGTTTTGTGGTCAAGCGTGTTGATTGTAGTTAGTACTCTAATCCCAGTAATTCACAGTTATTGGAAGGTCAAATTAATTGATTTTTGAAAATATAAAGCCATTGATATTGGTCTTTGCGTGTAACATTTATCGTATGCCATCATAGGAAAGTGTGATAGTAAAGCTCAAGTATTGTGCGAAGCAATGAACCTACAGCAGCTGACTGACTAGCACAAGTTATACACCCCCTCCTCCCTAAATATGTCACTGGTTGCTCAAACGTCGCAGTCAAGTAGAAAATACTATTGCTTCATATTCTGCAGATTCCCGTCCAAATAATGGCGCAGACACCAGTTATCCTCCGAGTGGTGTTTCTACCCTGGTTTTTCTCAGTCCTTCCATGAACGCTCTGGAATAGTACCTTAAATTAGACGACGAGTACTTCCTTCCGTACAGGTACATTTCAACTTATTATGTAGTAATAATAGAACCGTTCGACTTTAGGCCTACATTATCTTAGATATATACTTCTTTTAGTAAATTATAAATAAACAAATAAAATGCCACGACTTTTCTAACTCTCAAGATATTGGTACACTCATGGTGACATAGGCCCACGCAGTGGCGCAGTTGGTTGAGGCACTGCGCTACAAGCCGGAAGGGCGCGGGTTCGATTCCTGATGGTGTCACTGGAATTTTTCATTGACATAATCCTTCCGGCCGCACTATGGCCCTGGGATTGACTCAGCCCCTAACAGAAATGAGTACCAGAAATATTTCCTGAGGGGTAAAGGCGCCGGTGTGTAAGTTTGACAACCTTACCACCTTCATGTAAGGAATGTCTTGAAATCTGGGAGCCTCAACCTCATGGAACCCTCAGGGCCTGTCCAGAACTGTAATGGGATTGCTTTACCTTTATGGTGACATAAGGCAAGATGGATAGGACCAGTACATTGTCTGTCAGGTATCACCTTCACTGCATCATATACGGAGTGATTTTACTAGAGTTTCTCATCCCTCCTGGTCCCATGGTCTCCATGCAAAGTCTCACTAAGCTTGCAGACTACCTCGCCAAAATTACATAAACTCGCAAATAAGGAAAATATTTAAATTATAAGAAGCCCTACTTAAATCAGTGTTAAAAGTCGTCACATAACCATAAATTTTCTTAAAGGTAATAAGAATAAAACAAGGCCAGCGAAAGGTCAGTGTGGAACATACGTTCGACTGAGTGGAAACTACTTATCTCGCTGAGCCACGGGTAGGAAACAGTACCTTGACCATTTTTTAACATTTATCGTACGTCTAACAAAACTAAAAAATTTGCATCATACTTAGGTAATTTCGCGGCCATTTAAGTTGCAAAGGTTGTTATATTTTTCTTTAGAAAGGAGCTTAGAACATCCCTCCCTTTCAAAATTTCCAATTCCTGTTGATTGTTCCTGTTCAGTCTCGGTACAAATGCATTCTAACCCAAGTCGTTGTATGCTGTCTAATGATAGGAACAATCAATCAGTGAGAATGTGAGAGGAAGGGGCAATGAGTTGTCAGTACTATCCTAGAGGTTGCCTCTAACCGTTGAGGAAAACAGTGAAAAACCTTAGGCAGGATAACAGGTGTCCTGGGAAAGAGAGAGACGGAGAGAGAACCCTTTTGTCAATATTATGTTAGTCAACGACAGTGTCAGTTTTACGAAAAATGCATAACGTCGCTGAGAGATGGAGCAATTGTGGAATAATACTGACAGGGGGAAACCGAAGAACGAGGGGAAGAGACCGGTCACACGGCCACTTCACCCACCATAAATTACACATGAAATAGCCTGGCGTTGAGCCCGGACCTCCGAGGTAAGACACCAGCGACAGCGGTTCTGTCTATACTGCACTTGCCTATAAGGGACTTTTTAGTGCAGAAGGCTGTGTTCGTATTGTGTCTGAGTGGTGCAAACACGTGTCGTGGGTTGCGACGTCATGCTCTTAAAGTCATTCATATCGATATAGTTTTTAAAACTGGGTATATGCATTACTCCATTCAATTTTAGTATTCCGAAAAGGTACTCCGCCTGGTTTCATTTTTTCTTCTTCGGCGATGTTTCAAGGCAAATGGAAGACATACTGAAAAGGACAAAGAATTTCTAACATCTAAAATTTCTGTGACACAACTTTCATCAGACATCGCACAAGGCGCTCAGCGGGGCGCAGCTGTTCAGAGCGCAAGCATTACTGCAAGCTCCATGGAACCCCAGTTTCATAACAATTATCATAAAACCTCAAAATCCTGAGGTAATGCATTCTGTTCCGCGTCCTCACAAACAGTTGCTCCAACATCTGTTTTATATGCCAACACATCAGGTTCACTCTCCAAATTGTCCCCCCTCCCCCCTCCAAGTACGAATGTTTCCAATCAAAATCACGAAGCAATTTTCGTTTAATCCACGTATGCTACAAAGTAGGACTTTTACAAGATTTGATTTAATTACTCTTAGATATTGCAACAAGAGTAACAGGAAGCCATGAAGTATATCTTCTAAAGAAAAAGGTGCGGACTGTGAAGCAGATGACTGACATTTGCACCAGAAAAGATGAATATATGCATGTAATATACCCCCCGCCCTTCAAGTGCAGTGCCTTAGATTCCATACAAATCGAAGATGACTTGTGTATTATTGCTACAGCACTGGTGCCTGAGCAGTGAACTAGTATTTGTGTATAGCGGACCGACTGTGGCCATTATGACAGTATGTTAACATGTTTTTATTACAAATATTAAAGAGCTAATGTTACTCAAATGCTTTATTGTCCAACTAATGCACTCAAATATATAAATTCTTTGAACTGTTAAAAACAATTAAACTTATAAAAGCCGCTCCAACATGTTTCGGTTCACGTACGAACCATCATCAG
>Ga0123354_10014643_pt1 | contig 12222 bp, 10 predicted proteins | sample TergutLab28metaG_2_FD_97872 | JGI IMG/M metagenome (GOLD analysis project Ga0123354, IMG submission 97872) | Labiotermes labralis P4 segment gut microbial communities from Petit-Saut dam, French Guiana - Lab288 P4 | ecosystem: Host-associated > Arthropoda: Insects > Digestive system > Gut ... | reverse complement strand
TTGAAAACCGTGACCTAAAAATTATGATTGAAGGCCGCCCCCCCCCCCCCCCTTCCCACGCGTGCATGCGCACACACGCATGTGTGTGCTCACACATTTCTGGCATAAACAGTGTATGGGATATATGTCTGCATTGAAATAAACTCCTTGAGCTACAGCAACCTTCCTTGTGTTTATGTGTCGGCATATATGAATGCATGCAAGATATCCAATATATTGTTTACACTAGCAAGACTGCATATGAATTGCAAGCAGAAATTAATAAATTTTATGTAGATCATAAGTAAATTTGATCACAGTGTTCATAGCCATTCTATAGCCTAACATCTGAACCCAAAACTACCTGAATGTGAAGCAGGATTGGTAAACATTACACGCATCTGCATTAATGACTGCCCATTAAATTGATATGATTGTGCACTTAAGCATTAATTTCCATTCTTCTAGCAAACTTCTTTTCTTGCAGATTCCCCAGTGGAAACCCAGGCAACACTTCTCAAGCTGGAACTGGAGATCAAGGAAATTTTCAAGATGATGGAGATGATGATCTTTATAGTTAAATCATGCTATTTTGTGACTCATGAATAAGTGAGATTCATTTGGACAGCGTTATTCACCATACATTATTGTACAGTCGTAACTATGTAAAGCAGGAACTCCCAACCAGCCAGCCAGCCAACAAACTAACCAACAAACAAACAGCCAAATGCAATATATTGAAGAATTGTGATATGTTATTGGTTGGGCATTGTTATACAGCATATGGCTTAATTAAAGCTCGTGTACGTAAGAGTACCTGCTGGTGTGAGTGTGTGTGTGTGTGTATGTATATGTGTGTGTGTGCATGCACATACATGTGTTTTGTGTGCACACACACACATGCATGCATGTTTGTTAGAATGTGCCTATAACCAAAACTGTTGTCCTAATAGATGAGGTATCTAATTTAAACTTAATTTACAGCATCTTAGTCTCTCTCAAGATTCATTTTTTGTGTGCTGTGGAATTATATGATGTAAAATGAATTTGCTTGTCATTTGTTTTATGCTGGATTAGTGGTTGGTCTCGAAATTCCTGTAATGCACCTCTTTCGAAATAAATTTACATAAAATATAAGTAGCTATGTTTCTAATCACATTATGATTTGAACCATACCTCTCTGCTACAGCTTGAATTATAAAATGAACTCGGCTCCATTTAACACTTTCCCTCTGGCCAGCATTTAAGCTTTAAAATCCCCCTGCTGGCATATTTTAAGGGTACCGAACAAAATTTAAAAAGGATAGTATTTCCTGTCATAATAATACAAAATTTTACACGCCATAGCAGATTTTTTTCTGTATCTCATGCACAAAAAATGGAATACGTATATTTGGAATCTAACACCATGAGTAGAAATTTTGGGGCTGGAATCACGAAATTTATAGTCACTAGACGTCCACTTCAATTTACGCATTGCACAGAAGTAAGGTTTTTGTGGCAGTGTCTCAGAAAATCAATTGTTACTTTTACTCTCAGTAATTCAGTTTTGTGTGATACACTTCAAAACACTGCGCTATACATAGTACTACATCACATTTTCGCAGTACATTATAGTGCATTTCTTCACAGTTTTCCTGGTCTGGTGCTTGCTTCTCTCTGCACAAACACAACACAAGCACTGAGATTTTTCCTCCAGCTTAGCATGTGTCACTGGAATCCTATATACGGAATAGTCTGTCCCACGAGTCTGCCAGCTGGACTGCTTGTCTGACCATGCACTTGAATTTCCCTACCAGCACTAGCCTGCTGCGCATTACAATCTGGAATCTTATGTTTTTGTGGGCGGTGACTTGTGCGGGCCTTAAATGGTGGAGCCAAGGAGTGACATATGGCATCCTGCCATACAAAGATGTGGACCAAATCCTTTAGGTCCCTGTGAATGAATGGTGTGCTGCCTGGGTTGGTCGCTGCAGTTCCATGCAGCGACGGAGATTCTATATGAAGACGGTTGGCTCGACCTTAGAGGCGGCTGCTGCGAGGAGCTCGCAGGAGACCTGCAGGGACTCGCCATAAATGACTTCTACTATGGATGCCTGCAGGTCCTTCTTGTAGGTGATGTATATGCTGAGGAGAACTAGCGTGAGAGCCTTGGTCCATTGCTCATCCTCATAGCACATAATGGCAGCTTTAAGCATGGGAGGTAGCGGATCAATGAAGCTATTGGTGGCAGGATGGTGGGGTTCATACCGCAGAGGTGAATACCACACACCTTCACAGAGCTGCGACTCGAACTTGCTTCCTTGGTCAGTCATGATGGTCTGTAGTCCACTGAAGCGAGATAGCCAGCTGGAAAGTAGGTAGCGTAACACCATCTCTGCTGTGATGTCGGGAAGAGGAAAGGCTTCTGGCCAGTGCTTGTAGCGGTCCATTGTATTGAGTCATTATTGAAATCCTGCCGAGGATGATTCAGGACCAACTAGGTCAATGGGAGGGGAAACTCGCCAAATGGTGTGTAGTGTGGCAAGAAATCTAGGAGGGCTGGCAGGATTGGCAAACTCCGGCCCAAGTGCAGCAGTCTTTTTGGATGGCTGGCAACACGAAGCATTGGTAGACGAGCTTAGAAGTTTTCTTAATTCTGGGGTGGATGAGGGAATCTAAGGAGCCAGATACCTGTCGATGGAGTGGAGATGGGACATAATGGACGCTGTTTTCCGGCAGATGTATGACAGTACAGCTCGACTAAGGTATCGGGTATGAGAAGTTTCTCGAGCTGTACGTCTGTGTTACCATAGTGTTCGGGGCTCGTAATCAACGTTTGTGGCAAGTGCGTCATGGGTTATGGGCCCGGTGATTGTCTCAATGTGGGAAAGCGCGTTGGCAATGAGGTTAACCTGACGAGATATGTGTCTAAAGTTCGTCGTAAACTGGGGAACATGTTACAGATTGTTGAAATGCATTGGCGAATGTTAATGGCCAGTGTTCCATCAGGATGGTGAAATGACAGGCTCAAGCTTCTGGAGGAAGTATCTCACTGCCTCGTAGAACACGAGCTCCCTGTCGTAGGCGCTGTATTTTTTGGCGACGGGCTGAGTTTCCTGGAGAAGAAGACGAGGGGCTGTCGAATCGCCAGTGGTATCAGCAGATGTCGTGGCGTGCCGGTGAGTTGCCACGGGCGCTGGGTTTTGATCTCTGGATATTAAGCGGCTTAGGGTTTCTGACGTCCGCAATGAGAATACTTGGCGTGGGAGTTCCTCGACGCGCTCCAGTGCCCTGTCTGTTGTGCATCGAAGGGAAGCCACTCGCTTTGATGTGCTAGGGTGTGACCTCGCAAATCCTGTCACCGAGGTGCGAGGCGGATACCAGACTGCCTTCAGTATGGCCGGCGACTATGGTTTGGACTTGGAGGTGGTAGACGACTGGCCCAAATGGTGCAAAGAAAGTGTTTCGGCACGTAGAGTGCCAAGCCCATGAGGTGTCGGAGGAACTGGGGTGGTTTCCGGGCCATCATTGCCTTATGCAAGAATTGTCTCACGCGTTGTTCATGTGAGGTGGACACCTGCCGCACCAGCCCTGCTTGAAGTCGTTCATATGGCTCGTGCTCCGGTGATGTGATTAGGTCCTATACCTCGTCCGCGTTCTCCTGGTGGATTTGCGACACCACGTAGTTGAATTCTGTTGTCTGGCGCTTGATGGCTGGTAACTCGAAATGCGCCTCAGCCTGTGCAAACCAGTGGGCTGGTCGGTCGGAACACAGGGTGGCAGACGTAAGCCCCTCTGTAGAATGTTTATCCCACTTTTGTATGCTGGTTCCCTCATGCTCAGTAAAAACACAAAAGTATTTATTGGAAACCTTAGTCGTACAGAAGTTGTTATCGAATTCTATCTACGTGTTGCGGCCCAGGAGCCAGTATTGTTTCACCAATGGCAGATTACGCTCCTCTGGTGTTATCCGGTCGGCAGCGGGCGAGTGAATGCTGCCCGTGCAGCTAGTTGACCGGTGATGAGCAGCAGGATGTGCGACAGAGAGATGGGCAGTGGGCAGCTCTGGCAGGAACACGTCATGGTGCTAGCTCAGTCAGGGCCGGATGCTGCTGATCGTAGAGTGAACAGTAAATACTCGGCATAGCGCTGCGTCGCTATTCGTTTGTGTACCGGGCAGCGTTGTTGTACTGTGAGAAGTCGTTATTGGCGTTGATTGCAGATAATGCCTCTTTGGATGAACACAATGCTTTTTTACTTGAATGATCAGTGTATGCTGCTAGAGGCCTGGACAGGTCGACTTTTATCCACTGCTACCGCAGGACAAACTGCTGTGTGTTTGGTTAGCCGACAGCTTGTAGGATAGGTAGGGCGAACGGTGTCGAAAATGCGATCACTTAGTGATCTCTGCGGCTTGGGAGTGTCATTGGAATCGTACGTGGCTCCAAAAGGCCCACTGCAATGCAAACGCTGCCAGCGCTTTGGACATACGCAGCGGAACTGCGGGTACGCACCCCGTTGGTTGCGTGTGGGGGCTCCCAACTGTCCGGTGGATAATCTACCCCGCGGGAACAACCTCACTACTGTGGCTGCGTGGGAAACCACACGGCGAACTACCGTATGCTGCAAAGTGGAAGGAAGGGAAGGCGGCTGTTGCAAAGTAGGCGCCCTGCGTGGCCCGAAAAAGCGTCGCAACAGGCCAACGTGCCGGTCCGAAAGATCGGCGGGCTGGGCATCTGCCAAGTAGATGGTCCTGGGCGAGGGGTGGAATCACGTCGTCCGAGGGGGCCGTGTTGTCAAAGCTACTACCACTCCACCCACCAAGCCAAGTCCCTCCACTCAGCAGGTCCCGGAGGCGCCCGGGTAGCCTAAAGTGACCGCTACCAGGAAAACAACCAGGCCTGAGAAGGCTGAGCCCAAACCTACAGCAGAACTTAAGGAGGCTATTGAGAAGCCCAAGAAGGAACACGCCGTGAGTGTCAAAACCGCCGTCGCTACACCCACAAAACCCAACCTGGTGGTCCCTACCCAAAGTTCCATCTCCACACTCCATGCAATCTCTTATCTCCTCGATCACCTTCCCCTCCAAGCATTGTGGAGCTGACTTGTCAGCTCCTCGCGTCTATCTCCTCCCTCCCCACCGGGGCATATTGCCCGTCGACTGTCCCGAAGACCGTCATTCTGTTTGTGGCAGAATATGGCAGCACGCACTAGGAGGACGGAGCGGTTTAAAACCCTGCCCAGCGCCTCCTGGAATGCGGATGGCGTGCGCTGAAGGAACCTTGAACTGGAGAATTTTCTCAACCAGCACGGTGTCGATATTTGCCTCTTAATAAGACATTCCTTAAATCTGGCAAAATCTTGCGTCTTAACAATTGTCTTCCACCGCACAGACTGTCAGAAGGGGCGGTACTGCTAACCTGCTCCGCCGCGGTATACTCCACTCAGTGCTCGTTCCGGGCTTCACCCACTTGGAGGCAACTGCATTCCAAGTCACATTGGTCGCCGAACGGGTGATAATCCTTGTGGACTGATTTCGCCTTTTCGCCCACTGATTGGAGCGGACCTAAACGCATGTTTCAGCGGGAAATTGCTGGTCTTGATGGCTGGCAATCTCAACGACAAACACTTGGATTCGAACTCACGCCTGACCACTACACAGGGCAAACTCCTATGTGATTATGCCGACGTGAACTCCTATCGGATTTTTGGACGGGACTCCACAACCACCAGCCCATACAACCCCTCCGCTACTCCCGATGTCTTGGACACCGTGCTAACCAAGAACGTCTCATTCCCGGTTTATCTGACTTTGTGGTCTGCAATAAACTCGGACCACATCCCGGTTCCCGTTCAAAATGTTTCTCGCTCAACCTTTCACCACCCACCGGATCGCCCTGACTTCAGGCGCACTGACTCGGCCAATTTCCATACTCACTTGGAAGAACTAATTCCGTTCGATCCGAAATTTCAAGATGAGATGGTACATCGAAATGTGCGTTGAGAACTTCTCCACCGTCGTCATGTAGGCTGTGGCAGCGTCTACTCCCAAGGATCGCCTGCAGGATGACCAACGGCCTCCGATACCGGCTGGAATTCAGGATAAGATAGCCTGAAAAACCTGCTGCGGGGACAGTGGCAGATGACCAGGGACCCCGCTTTGAGAACCGACGTAACCGCCTGCAGAGGTCTGTGACCCGCCGGCTGAACGCGTGGAGAAACGACCTATGGAGTGCGACACTCGATTCCCTCAATCCCGAAGACCAGTCGCTGTGAAGGATGAGCAAACAGGTAATGAGAGTTCCTACTCCATCTCCCCCCTGGATGACCAGGGGGGAATATCTCTCTCAGGCTCTGAAAAAGTCGAAGATCTTACCGAAAGACTGGAGACTCAGTTTCAGGTGGTGACCGATCCTTCGTTCCCGGCGGTTATTGAGGTGGGTAACGTTGCGCTGAGGTCTTCTTGACCCCTGCCATCAAACACAAATTAACCAACGGTGACGAGGTTCACGAAACTATCAAGGATCTCTAGGTCAGCAAGGCTCCGGGCACTAAAAGTATCCCGAACAGGGCCTTCAAGCATTTTCCCCAGCGAGCTGTCTCCTTCCTGGCTCACATCTTCAATGCGATTCTTCGCACCCATCACTTTCACCAAGTTTGGCAGGTCGCTGGAATGATCTCTATCCTTAAACCGGGGGAAAATCCAGCACTGCCGTCTTCCTTTCGCCCCATTAGTCTCCTGGACACAATTGGTAAACTATTTGACACGTAGCCAACATTTCGATACCGTCTGGATCGATTGTCTCCTATACAAGCTAACGCTCCTAAACTTCCCATTTTACATAGTCCATACAATCTTATCCTACCTCAGGGGTCGGGCGTTCGAAGCGTCCTTCCAGACGGTCACGTCATCTCTTCGAGTCACATGGCTGGGGTAACTCAGGGTAGTTTGATCTCCCATGTCGTCTTCAGTCTATGTCAACGACATGCCCTTTCCCTCGCACCGCGTCGATTTGGACCTGTACGCGGAAAACACAACTATCATAGCCACGTCCCACAAACCGACGCTGCGCGGCAGTTACCTGAATTCATAACTCAAATACCTACAACTGTTGTTGGGTGAATGGAGAATCACCACTAATATCTCAAAAAGCACCGCGATAATCTTCGCGTGTACCGGACTTCACTTCATCCATCCCCGACCAGTTACACATTTCGATGAACCAATCTAATGGGTCGACACATCTTATCGGATGGTGAGCATAGATACACGAGTCACCTGGTCGCCTCACATCGATAAGATCAGGAAGAGGACTGCTCAAAAGATGTGTATGCTGTGTCCTCTCCTGAATAAGAAGAGATACATCTCCGTCAGGAACGGAGTCCTGCTATATAAACAGCTCATCCGCCCTCTGATGGATTGTGCGCGCCCCGCTTCGAGGTTTGTTGCTGCTCCCAGTCAGATACACGAGGATCCGGGTGTTCCACTTTTTGCCACCATGTTAGAGCCCTAACTGCAAGCTTTGATTGAAATTTAGCCGACGTGGGAACTCACCAATATGGCTATTCGGCAGATACTTGCGCCGACCGAGGGTTGACCCCGTCGCCTCACGCGAGAGCTGAGGGCGGCAGGGGCCAGTAGGTCAGTCGAGGCCGTAGCCAGCGATGGCCAAGTCGACTAAACGAATCACTTTCGGCGCTGGTCAACCCATTGCCTTTTGAGTACCCTGACAGAGGTTTTTCCGTGATTTTTCCTCAGTCGTAAGACAAATGCCAGGGAATAAAATGCATTGCCGGGGCACGGCCTGCACTCCCCGCCCTCGCGCGCGGAGGCTTCACCTAAACGCCTGACGAAAATCGCATACGTCAAATTTGTAACTGAGCCAGTCTGGGCTCAAAACCCAGTCAACCTACCAACCAAAGTATATCCCTCATATAATTAGTTCAGTGCCAACCAGTCACTAGTCTTTTGTGAGATCATTCAAGGCCCTCGGCCTGGCTTCAAATCTTTAGCATAAGCATTTTTACCAGTTAGAATTAAGGTGTCTGTTACAGAGCCCAGCGATGCCGTCAAACGTAGGAATGGCTAAGAGACAGGAGGACGTCGTCTTGTGCTTCGCGCACTTCTCCGCCCCTCCCCCCCCCAAGTTAGCACTTTGGGTTGGCTGAGGATCAATCAATGCTCACATCAAGTAGGTATAGCCAGCTCCGATACAACAAGAAGGAAGAGCCAGCTCCGGTACATCAAGAAGGAAATACTAGTTCCGACATATCAAGGAGTAATTTGTCTGCGACCATCGAATGAATAAGATTGTCGCGACAATTCAGTAGGAAGTAACGTCGTTTGACAGTAACATCACCACGACGTCTTAGGAGGGGACAGGTGCTTTCCGACCTGCCTGCCACTCATCTCGCTGCCGACCCGACCGCCACTAAAACGGAGCTGACCACTGCCCCGCTCCACATCGCGCACTTGTGTTCTAGCCAGTTATATATGATCTGTGGTTTCAGCCGTCGACCGAACAGTACATTCGGAGCGAGACCAGGCCAACGAACTGAATCACGTCATTTGAACCGTCATACATACTACACCATACTGCACGAATTTTAATACTTATAATAAATAACGTTATATGCGTTTTACTGTAATTGTTAACTGCAAGAAATCCTACAGTATTCCACACCTTCTATTAATATTGTGTATAGAATCAATCCTTTTTTATTTTTCTGATTATTGATAATGGAATTCATTAACGAAAGTGTATACTGGTATGGAAAGGGTAGAATTTTTGATTGTTAAAACACACTTCTATATGAGTTTCTGGATCATGCACCAGTCATAACACTGGACAACAAATTTCAAAACATTTTTTGTATCTGTGATGAATATGTTATTAATTTATTGGTTTAGATCTATGAAGTTAGAAAGGGAACATAAAAAATACTTGTCTCTAGTTTTAAAATTATGCTTCCAATATGATGTTTTACGAAGTATGTTGAAATAATATACGGAACGGTGGATTAAAAAAAAAAAGGAATACTATTCAGTGTAAAATAATGTGTTTAGTAGACTTATTCTGTTTAGGGATAATATTTACAACGTAAATTGAACATCTGCACAGTCTTTTTCATGTATGTTCGTTATTTAACATAAACAAAATCACTTTTTTTTTCTTTTTTTTTCCTGTCGCTTGTATTCCACGGTAGGGGCATCCCTTTCCAAAGTCCAACAGTAGTCGGTGAGCATAGTACAGTTCCATTTCCCTTGATATCTCTTCTCCATTGACGAAATACCCTGATGGAAATGTTTTCCGTGTTCATCACTCACTGCACCACAGTTCTCTGGGAAACATCCAAAAGCGATTGAAAGAAGTATATTTTTAGTGACATGTTGCAGCCTATTTTCTGGTAGTTCTGCAAACGGTTGTTTACCAGCTCTTCATATGTTTGAGCCCTTCTGTTTCCCCAAAACCCTTTTGCTACAAATTTAAAACTGTCCCAAGCCGCCTTTTCGTCGCCTTGAAGGAGCTCGTCGAAGTATTTGTCCTTGATAAGTTCTCGTGTTTGTGGACCAATGAAAATGCCTTCTTTCAGTTGTGCCTCACTTAGTCTGGGGAACTTTTCCTCGTAAGTAAGTAAAGGCAGCTTCTTTTTGGTTCATTGCCTTTACAAAATTTTTCATCAGACTTAGCTTAAAATGCATGGATGGCAATAAAATTTTACTCGGTTACACTAGGGGTTGGTTATCCACATTCATGATTCCTGGTCCCATAGATTTTTTTGCAGGCCAATCCTTTCTTGAGTAATGAAGAGACCGAGCTCTGCTGTCCCATTCACAAATGAAGTAGCAATATTCTATGAATCCTTGTTGTAGTTCAAGTAGTATGGCAATCACTTTTAGGTCACCACTGATTTGCCATTTGAATTTATCGTAATTAATAGCATCCATTAGAATCTTCGTGTTTTCATATGACTCCTCCTTGTGCACTGAACGACCAACAGGAATAGAAGGTAGGGTGTTGCCACTGTGAAGTATAACTGCTTTGAGACTCAACTGAGATGCGTCTAAAAAGAGTCACGAGTCCAGGGGATTGTGATTAATATTGAGTGTTTGCTTCAGGCCATGAGTATCAATGCAAGCTACAAGGCTCCTTTTCATTCTAGAGATCTGAACCAGATCTTTGTGCCTTTTTTGATACACAGAATTTCTGACATTTTCTTTCATTACTCACCGTCATTACTCACGTGCTGACACATGTATTCCTTCCCAAGTATTTTACGCACTAGGCCACGCTTCATGTATCATGACAACCAGAGGCAAGAATTGAATTCTAAAGTCATATTTGGTCTCAGCACATTGAATTGAAGAGGAATCGGCTATTTTGGTTACGGATTACATTTTGTACGTTGAACAGTGTAATTCTGTCAGCTGCAACGACTCTAATCTGTGATATATACCGTTGTAGTAATCCATGGCTTTTGTAATGGATTAGAGTAGGTCCCCATCACCACGGATTAAATGTAAACAAGTGTGGAAGTCGAAAGAGGTAATAGAATGCTTTGCAAATTGTTTGGTAATACAGATTTGTGTGGAATACCGTGAAATAGTTAATGTATGGTATCTAAGATTAGTCGGTTTCTTTGTAAATTTATGCACGTGAGGATATTTGAAGAACGTGGAAGAAACAGTACGATGTTTACAGGAGATTTTGTGATTAAAGTGAAGTGTAGCGTGGTGAAGTTTATGCTAGGTTTGAGGCTGTCGTTGGGGTACTTTAATGTGTGTGCTCCCTTTGCACATCACGTTCATGGATGGCATTTGGATTCTGAAATGTTGAGCTTGCGTCTTGTCAGCTTGTATTGCGTTTTTGTCTTCATTTAATTTTGTTGTCTTAGCTAACATGAATTAAATCTGCTGTTATTTTAAATGCCTGTGATGTAACAGTAAGACGCATTTTGCTGACTACAGAATTATTGCAAGCAAGGCACACTTGACCCTTACATTCTCACCACTAATCGTCGTCCTACCAATGTTCCTAACATTGTGTGCTGGCACTGATATGCTTGATTCTGTTTCCTGCCGTATGCCCCCGTTCTAATGAACACACACCGACTATACGCAGTTTTAACTGGTGTGTTGTCCATTTTTCAGCGTACCTGTGGCGCGTAATAAATCAGAATGAAGGATGTTATAGATGTGATGCAACTCCAACGAGACAAGAGTAGACAAGTCCCAGCCATAGACTACACGGAAACAGAGAATGGTTTCATTGCAATGAGATACATATTTGAATGTGGTAAGGACATTAATTGTTTTGAATTGGATGAGAGGGGTGGAAATTTATCTCATGTGATTGACTTGCAAAATGCATATAAAATTTGGTTGCATGTGCTACAAGAACATATGTTATTTTCATAGTAGTACTTGACAGTTACATTTCTTTACTGGTAATCACTTCCAAGCACAGTTGAATATGAAATGGAAGCAATGTTCAAGATTGCACATGCCAAAAAATGACTGTTGGTGTCTGAATTTATGGCACATTATTCACACATTCAGGAACAGAAACCATATTTTAAGTTTCAGTGATGGATGAATAAAACTTTAAAGTTAACCACTCCATTTATCAGTTCACCCATAACTGACATTTGTAATAAATAACTGTCCAGTGGTATATTTCCCACTGGATTGAAATTTTCAGGAATAAAGCTTTCGTTTAAAATGGGGACAGAACCACTATATATAATTTTAGACCTATTTCTTTACTAATATCTTTTTCTAAAGTCTTTGAAAAGGTTATATATTGAAGGCTATATTGACCAGTAAGCCAAAATAATATATTAGTAAATGAGCAATATGGCTTTAGAATTAATTCATCAAAACTAAATGCCTCTTATACACTAATTAACAATATTCTGTGACTTGGAGAAAGCCTTTGATTGTGTGAATCATGATATATTTTTGTTGAAGATGGAATTTTACAGAATTGTTGGTAAAGCCTATCCACTGATAAAATCCAATTTCAGTGATAGCTATCAGAGAGTACTGATGGGTAATTAACATTACTATAGTATTTCCTCCAACTGGGTGAAAGTTAAACGCGACATCCCTCAGGGTTCAATACTTAGTCCCTTGTGGGTTTTTTCTTCTCCTCCCCCCCCCCCCCCCCCACCCCCCCCCCCCCACAAAATATAAAAAAAAATTATCCAACACCTTTTTATTTTTTTATTGGCGAGTTGCCCCCCTCACACACCATACTT
>Ga0123354_10014642_pt1 | contig 12223 bp, 8 predicted proteins | sample TergutLab28metaG_2_FD_97872 | JGI IMG/M metagenome (GOLD analysis project Ga0123354, IMG submission 97872) | Labiotermes labralis P4 segment gut microbial communities from Petit-Saut dam, French Guiana - Lab288 P4 | ecosystem: Host-associated > Arthropoda: Insects > Digestive system > Gut ... | reverse complement strand
GCAGGGCGGGGCGATCTTCACGCTGGCCGACTTCGCCTTCGCCGCCGCCGTCAATGCTTACGGCAACCTGGCCGTGTCGCTCCAGACGAGTATTTATTTCCACAAGGGGGTGGGGAGCGGGACGCTCCTGGCCGAGGCGCGCGAAATCAAGGCGGGCCGCAACATCGCCTCGTTCGAGGTGGCCGTCACCAACGACAAGGGCGAGCTCATAGCCACTTTCGTAGCCTCGGCCTACAGGAAGGATGTGGCGTTGCCTTTTGCTACCCCCGCAATAAATGTCTGATGGTGGCCAGCGGATGGACGAATAACATCCGTGGCCCGGCGAAACGCATCACTTTGCGTATCTTCTCGCGTTGTTGTGGGCTGTAACAGTGCACCTTGCATCTTTTGCAGGCCGGTTTCTCCTCCCCGAACGGGCAATGCTCCAGCCGCTCGTGGGCATACTTTTCAAGCGCGCGGCAATCGGGGCAAAGCGCTACCCGCCGCCCATGTCTCCATGGCCGCCCGTGCAATTGCCGCCACCCACGCCCCCGTCGCCCGTGCTTGGCGCGGCAGTAGAGGCGGATCATTTTGGAAACAGTGTCTTTCTCGCGAGCGTTCATAAGGCGTTCAGGGCTGCCATACCGCATTTCGTTTCGCACCGTTAACTAAAAGCGCATCAGCCGGATAAGCTCGCTGCGGTTTTTGATCGCGATCGTCTTCCGGTCGGTGGTTATCAAGCCGTCGTTGCTCATATTGGTCAGCTCCCGCTCCAGCGACGGGCGCGAAACGCCGAAATATTCCGCCAGTGCACTCTTCGTCCTGTCCAACTCCACCACATCGCTTTGCGCCTCTTTCGACAGGCCGAGGATGTAGGTCGCCAGCTTTTGCCTGATGGTGCGGAACGACATGAAATGCAGTTTTTGACTGAGTTGCGCGGCGCATCCGGCCGAGGCGTCGAGGTAGTTTTTGAGCAGTGTCTGGTTCATGCCGAGCATCCGCAGCACCGATTGCCGCGGGATGACAAGGGCCGTGGTCGGCTCATGCGCCGTAACTTGCACAGGAAAACGGTTGCTCTCCCCGAAGAGGAACAGGATGGCCAGCGGGTTGGGCGCCGGGATGTCCTCGATGCGGATGACCCGCCCCGAGGGGTCGCTCATCTCGGCCTTCACACTTCCTGTAAGCAATATTATCAGGCGGTTGCACGGTTCGTCCTGCATGGCGAGCAGGGCGTCCTTCTCGAAACGCGTCTCGGAAATGTCGAGCTCCGAAAATATCCGCGTCAGTTCGACCTCTTCTATCGAGCTGAAAATGGGGATCTGCGATATGACGGTGTAATCCATGGCGCAAAGGTACTATTAATTTTTGAAGTGTAACATCTGTTACGGTTGCATAGTAGCGGCCGGGCTTATCTTTGTAAAATAAAGTATAAGAACTATGAAGCGGACAGTAATTAAGATCGACGACGAGCTCTGCAACGGTTGCGGGGCTTGCATCACGGGATGCCACGAGGGCGCGCTACAGATGATAAACGGTAAGGCCGTCATGGTGAGCGAGTTATATTGCGACGGTCTGGGCGCCTGCATCGGGGAGTGCCCCGTGGGCGCCATAACGCTCGAAGAGCGTGAGGCAGAACCATATAGCGAGATAGCCGTCATGGAGCGCATCGCCCCCAAAGGCGAAGCCGTCATAGTTGCCCATCTCAACCACCTCAAAGATCATGGCGAGGCGGAGCTTCTGCGCCAAGGGTTGGAATATCTGGAAAAGCACGACATTCATATCGATTTCGGGCGGGAGAAGGCGGTCGCGCCCTCGGGCCGTCTTGGGGCGGCTTCGGGTGCAGGAGGCGTTGCGCCCTCGGGCCGCGGCCTCGCCAGGGAGGAGCCTTTGGCCTGCGGCTGTCCGGGCTCGATGATGCGCGACCTGCGCCGCCCCGAAGAGATCGCGGCCGGGGGAGGACTAGGTGTCTTGGCCGCCACAGACGGAGATGGAGGACGGGACGGCGAGCGCTTGCGAAGCACGGCGAGACGAACGTCCTCCGCCTCCGGCACCCCAATAGCCCCCTACGCCCAACCCTCGGAACTGCGCCAATTTCCGGTGCAGTTGCACCTGCTCAACCCCGCCGCGCCGTTCCTGTGCGGGGCCAACCTGCTCTTGGCAGCCGACTGCACGGCTTTCGCCAGCGGCGATTTCCACGGCCGTTTCCTGAAGGGGAAGATGCTGGCCATCGCCTGCCCGAAGCTCGATGACGACACGCAATCCTACGTGGAGAAGCTCACGGAGATGATCGACTTGGCGCAAATCGACACGCTGACGGTGCTCGTCATGGAGGTGCCGTGCTGCGGCGGCCTCGTGCGGATGGCCACAATGGCGCGCGAGAGCGCGCAGCGGAACATCCCGATAAAGACCATAGTCCTCTCGGTGAGGGGCGAGGTCATCAGCGAAAAATGGATTTAAGCTATGGGAACCGGTTGTAGATATCCTTGCGATGTTCGAATGCGGCGAATAATGCCTTGCCATCCACTATAAAGAGTCGGCGAGCCCCTCTTCACTAGCTTCACGCATAATGCCGAGCAACTTGAGGTCTTCGATCTCTTCGATCTCTTTCGCGGAAAGCGATAGGACATCGATACCCAGCTTTCGCGCCAACTCGACAATCAATCTGATGTCGGCGCCGGAGTTTGTATTTAATATTACGCTATTCATATCTTCGCTTTTTATAATTAACGCAAAGATAGCAAAAATATTTGTTTTTGCAAGCCGATGGCCAAAATGCCGCGGGGGTTATGGCAGCGCCATAACCCCCGCGGCATTATTCGGAGCGCCCGTTGACCGGGCCAGTCCCGCAACCGGCGGACTAATACATCGGATTATTCGTGCTTACGCAGCGGATGGGCATGGTGAAAGAGCGGTCGACGCTACCTATCTGGGCCGCGGCAAAGTTCCACGATGAGGCGCCGCTGGCGCTTGTGGTGCTTGTCCAATGGTGATGACCACTCCAGCCGGCGCTTACGAGTGTTCCGGCGGTGGTACTGCGGTAGCCCGCATTGGGGATGAAGCACGAAGCATTGGTAGTGGGGTTGAAGAACAAATAACCCATATAAGCGATGTCGGGATAATTTGTCGAGGTGCTACCCGAGGCGGGGGTCTGGCCTGGAGGATAGCCGACTGTCGAAAGCGTCCCATTATCGTCGGTGGCGGGGCCTTTGCCTAACATCATACGGTCGAAATAGCCGTCCGCATAGTAACCGCCCTGGATCGAGTTGGTGAGGTCTCTTGCGCCGGAGCCATTGCCGGCTGCGGGGACAAGGAACATAGACTGCCGCAATTCGGAATTGTTGGGCGTAGAAGTGCCGCTGGCGGCTTTGGCTGTGCCGGTTGCGCCGTTTGCACTGCCGTCGTTAGCCGGGTTTTGGTCCGAAGGACGGCGGTAACCCGGAGGGCAGGTCTCCATATTGGTAGCCCAGAAGTTGGTGCCGGAGGAGGCGCCAGGCGAGCCGGATATGGCGGTAAAGGAGGGGCTCAAAACTGCGGCTGTGGTGGCTGTGTTGGGTGCTGAGGTCGAGTTGCTGTAAGAGAAGAAGGAGCCGGCCATGGATGGATACTGCACGAACACGCCGCCATTGGTGCCCACTGTATGGGCGGCACCGTAGGTAGCAGATGCGGGAGGAGTATTCTTGTTGGGGTCGGTGATGTTGTATGGCGAAAATCTCGCGGCTACACGCGCAGCGCCGGGGAGGGCCCAGGCACCGTTGGTAACGGAGGCCGGGTCGCTCGGCCGCATGATGTAGTCGGCTCCCTCGCCTTGGCGCAGGAAGAATTTTTGCACCACGGCGCCGTCGTTGTACGAAATCAGGATCACACCGTAACGCGCGGGGAAAGTAGCCGAGTAGTTGGGATTGTTGATGTCGCACGCCGCGTTGGTCGAGAATTTCTTCTGCAACCCTATGCGGAAGAATATATTTCCGCCGGTGGGAGGCACGGTGCCTTCCACAAATTGGGCTGTGGTGCCCGTGATCTGATACATCTCGGCGTTGCCAGGGGTGTTCGTTCCCAGATTGGGATCGGGACTCGGATCGGGGCTGAGCACTATACCGTCGCCGCCATCGAGATTCCACCTCGCGTCATACCACGCGACCGTGGCCGACCAGTGGCCGGTTGTCATGACACCGCTAACGGGAATGTCCACGACCCGCTCGCCCGTCTGGTCGGCGCGCCAGAACGCTCCGGCGTAGGATACGGGTGTGATGACATTCCCGGCTGCGGGGATCAGGGCAGGATCGGAGGTCTGCACTATGGTGGCCGCCACTATGGTAACACCGCCCTGGTAGAGGTAAGCCGTGCGGTAACCGTTATTGCCCGCGGTGGGAGCGGTCGGATTATACGTGGTTACCAAATATACCGTCATATTGCCCACGCCATTGATAGTCGTGCCCGCGCCGCTGCCGTCCGCGTTGAGCGAGAGCAACAGCCAGCTCGGGTCGGACGAGGTGAGCGTCCAAGTCCCGTTCGGGTCGGGATTGCCGTTGCTGTCCCTGTACGTTACCTGTAAGGTTTGGAACTCGGTACCGGGGGTGCTTCCGGCATAAGGTACTACCATATAGCTGGGCGTTATGAAGATAGAGCTTGCATTGTGATCGCCGCCGGGCTGGTCGTCCCACGGATCTACGCTGACCACGACGTGGATGATGCCGTCCTGGAGCTTGTCGCCGAGCTGCTTGTTCTCTTTTTCCACCTCGACCAGCGGCAGTTCGGGGTGGCGGACGCCGTCCTGGGTATAGTAAACGTCGTCGAGGATATAACCGTTGCAACCGCCGGCGATACCCAGACCGATATTATATGTGTAGCCGAAGCCTTTGTCCCACTCGAAGTTGCCGCCGGAAGCGGCCAGCGGGAAGCCTGCCAAAACGAACAGCGGGCCGGTGGCGGTGCTGCCGCTGGTGGCGTAGTCGGGATGGTCGGATGCATTGGCGAAGCCCACCTCGTTGAGGTTGCCCACGCCGGTGGCCGGTGGCGGGACAATCGTGCCGCCCGTGCTGCCAGTGCTCATCTGGTAGAGCACGGCGACATAAGCGCCCGAGGCGACGGTCGGGGCGGCGGGAGGAGCGGGTACCGGAGGATTTGCCGGATCCCAACTCTGAGACGCCTGCGGCATCAGCATCAGGAAGGAGTTGGCGGCCGTAACGCCCGACGCCAGGATCGTATTGTCGCCAAAGACAGCGGAGGCCGTGGCGCTGGTGCCATCTTCGGCCGCGCCTGTGGCGATGATCCTCGGCCCCGTGGCGTTGGCGGGGTCGGCGCCGATGGCGTAGGTCGAGAAGTAGGAGTAGGATGCGTTGCCCGAGACGGCCTGGGGCGAGGCCCAAGCTCCACCCACGAAGTCGTAGGTGCGCGTGTCGGGAATATTCATAAACTGGACGGAAGCGACCTGGATAGTCGTGCCCGCGCCGCCGAAGATCCCTACGTTGATCTTCGAAAGGGCGTGGGTGAAAGGCATCGTCAGGCTGCTCGAGGCGGGTTTGTTGTTGGCCGTGCTATTACCGGTCAACAAATCTACCTGCGCGCCCCTGCTCTGCACGGTATAAGCGCCCGTGAGAACGGTCGGAGAGAAGGAAGGGGCGTTCATCACCAGTCCGGCGGGACTTTTGGGATAGAAAGCGTAGAAATTCATCGGATAACCGGCCGGAGCGGTCGGCCATTTGACCCTGTCCTGGAAATCCCACAGACCGGAGACGTATGCGCCGTAAATGTGGGGATTCGTTCCGTCGATAGCCGCCCCCGTGCCGCCGTAGGCGCTGTCGTTATACCAGCCCGCGGGGTTTGTCCCGCTCGTGCCGTAGACCGTGAAGCCGTTGACGTCACTCTGAAGGGTGGAGAGATCTGACACCGAGGCGCGCGAAGTCGAGCCCGAGAAACTGATATAGTCGGACGACTGACTGTTCACGCCCGTGATCTCGTTCTTCACGCAGCCCGCAAGCAGCAGGCCGCCCAGAATGAATAATGCCGATGAAATCCTTTTCATATCGTTTTGTCTTTTATTTTCTTTGTTAATTGGCCATTACGCACCGCACGGCTGAAGCGTTACTGTCAATTGAGTGTTCATGCGGCCCAGGATAGACATGAAACAGCCCGCGCCGGTGCCCCGCCAATGTGTGTCGATGGGCGTCCCGCGCGTCCCCGCCGTGGCTGCGCCACCCGAACCCGAACGCGTCCCCGCCGGCCCGCTCAAAGCCGATACCTCCGTGGTAACGGCAATGACTTTCGAGGGGTCGTAGGCCGTCCCACCGGTTTTCGTGCCGCCAAGCTCTACTGTCTTCGTGCAACCCACTGCCAAGAGCCGCAAAAGGGCCGGCACGAATTTCCTTATATTTTTTATTGCGATTATCATGGCGTTACATATTCGGCGATTGAATACTCGGATCGATATTGACGAGGATCGGCAGGTTTGCTGTGGCGCCGCCGTCGGCCCCTGTCTTCATGCGCCAGACACTTCCCCAAACACCGCTCCAAATAGTGGCAAAATGGGTGGGGGCGGCGGGGTTGGTCGCGTCGGCGGCGGTGATGCTCGCCCCATGGTTCCCTGTAAGGGTTATTTGTCCCGCCGGTGTCGCCAACGCGCCGTTCACAAGCATCTGATCGTAGGCGTAGTTGTTGTTTTTAGTGCTTGCCGAGGTGAGATCGGCCACTCTGCCGGGGGTGCCTGCGGCGCTGGTTACTGTCGTGTTCAACGCATAGCAATATGTTACTTGGACGCCGGCGCCGGCGCCCAGGTTTCCTGCTATACCGCCCGCGTATGGGGTGCCGGAGGCGGCAGTCCGTGTAAGGGTAACATTACCCGTATTATAGCATCTGGTAACACTATTGGTGGTTGTCTGCATGCGCCCGATTATACCGCCTGCATAATAGGTGGTGGCGGCGATGGAGGCGGTCATGCTCACCGTTCCCGTGTTGTAACAATCCTGGATCAGACTGTGGTTGGTGCCGCCGCCTAAGCCACATCCCACGATGCCGCCTGCGGCCGGGTTGCTATTGCCTGCGGCCCCGGTGTTGACCGTAACCGCGATATTACCTGTGTTGCAGCAGCCTATTATCGAGCCGCCGCTTTGCCCAGCGATGCCACCGGAGCCGGCAAGTGTTGCCCCGGCAGCTATGGCGTTGACCGTGATGTTGACGCCGCTGTTGAAGCAATTCTGGATCAGGCCGGAGTTCGAACCTGCAATAGCGCCTGTGGTACTGGGATTTCCGACCTCGTTGTTGGTAACGCTACCGCCCACAAGCCCCAAATTCTGCACTACTCCGGTCGTGCCCACCTGTCCGAACAGGCCTATTGTGCCACCTGTTGTGCTGTTGATCGTAATATTGCTGATCGTGTGTGCGTTGCCTTCGAATGTGCCGTTATAGTTCGTAGCCGCGGAGGTCCAGGTGCCGACAGGCGTCCAGTTGCCCGGCGCATCGGCCGACATGTCGACATTTTCGTACAGTTCATAACTATTGGTCAGAAAACCTGCCCCGTAACTTGCGGCGCCGGGGCTCTGCATCGAAGCCAGCGTAAAGAAGTCGATCCCCGGCACGGAAGTGGCCAGCGGGCTTAACGTGCTTCCGGCGGCCAGCAGGTAGGGTTGAGTCGAAGTGCCGTCGCGGATGTCGCCGATGGTGATGGTGTGCACCACTCCGTTGATCATCACCGCGTAATTGGCGTTCGGACCTGCCACCGGCAACGTCAGTGCGCCGTCGACCGGCATCCCGGCCGTAACCGAATTGTTGGGCGGAGTTATCCATCCCGCGCTCGCCGCTGTCGGCGGAGCACCGGTATATGTTTGATATTGAATTGATCCGGTGGCGGTGGAGCTCATAACGATGATCTGATCGGTCATGTAGATCACGGGGTTGGCCGCCGCGCCGTTCTGAGGCCACGCGTTGGGCGCTACTATGTAGTCGGCGTAAGTGGGGTTGGTCGGGGCCAAAGCGGTCGCGCGTGTCAGCGAGAAGTCGAATACCGGCTGCTCCACGGTTACGACAGTTCCCGTGGTGCCAAGCGAGATGGTGGCTTGCCGTGTCGCTTTGGTGGCGTTCTCGGTGGTTACAAGGTAGACGGTCTGGGAGCCGTTCCCGCTCAATGTCTGCGAGGCGCCCGCGCCGCTCGGATCGAGCGTCAAGGTCAGCCAGGGATCGGACGAGGTGAGCGTCCAGGGCATCGAGGAGGCGTCCGTGCCGTCGGCGTTCATGGCGTTCACGGAAACCGTCTGATTGGAAGGGGTTTGCGCGATAACGTCCATCGTTATATCGCTCGGGCTAATGGATAGCGTGCCTGCGGGGGTGAGTATGATGTTATAGGTTATGCGCTCTCCTGGCGTCCACTGCGGAAAGTTGGTCATGTCGATCACCCTCGTGGTGCCGTCGGCGAACGATATGGTCATCAGGGGTTTCGGGGCGGGGGCGCGGAGCGTGGTGTCGAACGTTTGGGGCACCATCATCAGATAGCCGTCGCCGGTGATAAGGCTCGAGGCGGCGGATGTGGCGGTCTTGTAGGTCAGATAACCGCCCGAGCCGTCCGGGTCATAGGCTATCGATGCGGAAAAATCGGTGGTCTGCGGGGCGTTGAGGCCTGTCCACGCTATGGCGTTGCCGTCCATGGCGAGGGTGCCGGATGTCGACACGCCCGAGATGCTGATGCCCGTAACCTGCTCGCCGTTACCTACAATGGTGAAGCCCACGGCCGTGAGGGCATGCTTCATCTGCAGGGCCACGGGGTGTCCGGTGGGGTGGATGTCATACATTGCCGCGGCCACCATCAGGTCGGGCTGGTCGCTGACATTCGTGGGGACGGTGTAGCTGAGTGTCGGGACGCCGTTATCGGTTATGAGAGAAGTTACCGCTATGCCGTTGCCTGTGGTTTCGTATGGTGCGTAGGCGAAGAAGGTGTAGTGGTCTGCGGCGTTAGCTCCGGAGGTGGGGACGGTCGAGGGGTATGTGGCGCCCCACCACATTACGGGGGTTCCGGCATATTCCCAAAATCCCGAGGCGTTGAGGTTCAACTGCTCGTTGAACATGTAGCCCGGCGCGTTATTGGTGGGAATTGTCGACCATTGGGTCTGGTTGGTGTAGGAGCAGAACAGGCCCAGGGAGGTCATATCCGAAACGTTGTCGATGGGTGTGCCGCGCGTTATGGAGCCCGCCGTGCCGCTGAGCGCCGACACCTGCGTGGTTATGGCGATGACCTGCGAGGGGTCGTAGTCCGTCCCGCCGACCGCTGTCGGAGTGTTCAACTCGGTTTTGATACAACCTGTCGCCAAAAGCAGCAAAAGGCCGGATCCGAAATTTCTTATATTGGCCCTGACGGTCATGTCGGTTTTGTGTCGTGATTTTGTCGTTCGGGCTGCCACCCTTTAGCGGACTGTCGCCCTTTTTGTGGATTGCGGCGGTATTCGACCGCCGCAACCCTTGGCTCCTTTCCCTGCGGGGACGGCTATGCCGCCCCGCGGGAAAAGGGTTGAATCATACTACTGGAGAGTAGAGGGGGGAGGAGGAGTCAGGTCGTTCCAAGGAGTAACGACGGGGATTAGGTGGATATACGGGTCGTTGTTGAGGATCGGCTGGGGAACATCGGGATACGGATCGTTCGGGCTGTCCGGAGTAATAACGGGCAGGTCGGTAGGAGTACCGTCATCCTTGTAGAACATATCGTCGATCAGACGGCCGCCGCTGGTACCGGGAAGCTCGATGTTATAGACATAACCATAACCTTTATCCCAGAACTGGAGGGGAGTAGTGCTGCCGTCGAAAGGATAGCCAACTTTCACGAAGAGCGGGCCGGTGTAACCGGATGCCTCAAGGGCGCTGCCCACATAATTCGGATGGTCGACTGCGCTGGCATAACCGATGAAGTTAGGATTGGCCGTAGCAAACGTCGGAGAGGTGGTCTCGGTACGATAGAGCAGATAGATATAAGTCTGGGTCGTAGGAGCCTGGCTCGGATCGATAACGGTGGGAGCAGGAGGAGCCCACATGTTGGTGGTGGGATCCTGCGGCATCAGCATCAGGTTGTTGCTGTGGCCGGCTGCATAGAACGGCTCGGCGGTGCTGGCGGGATTGCTCGGAGCATTACCGGTTACACCGGCGAAGTCCATAGGAGTAGTGGTCGGTGCACCGTTGAAGTAGATATAGGTGAAGCCGAAAGCGCCGACAGCGCTCCAGGGGCTCTGGGCCACAACATCATAAGTACCCACGTTAGCTACGTTGGCAACGCCGACGGTCAGCACGTGCGAGGTGTAGCCCTCGTCGGCGATGATGCCGAAGTTAACCTTCGAAAGAATGTGGTTGAAGGTCATCGTCAGGTTGGCCGAAGCGGGTTTGGCGTTGGCGATAGCGTTGGTCGAAACCAGGTCGGTCTGGCCGGCGAGTACCGCGGGATCCGTCGTCATATTGGCCAACGTCGTGTTGTCCTGAACGGTGAACGTGAAGCCGACAGCAGGAACGCTGGCGTCCTGGGTGCCCTCAACCAGTCCGGTCGGAGCGGCGGGATACCATGCGTAGAAGTTCATCGGGTAGTCAGCCGCAGCGGTAGGCCACATGACGGGATCTGCAAAATTCCAGTTCGAAGTGGACGGCGGAGTGATAGTGGAGGACCAAACATGGTTGTTCGTTCCGTCGATAGCAGCGCCCGTACCTACGGTAGCACCGGAGGTAACACCGAGGTCGTTGTACCAGTTGCCGGCAGCGAAGGAAGTGGCGCTCGTGCCGTAAACCTTAAAGCCGATGGCGTCGTTCTCCATCGTGCTGAGAACGGTGATAGCGGCGCGCGAGGTACTCGGGGCCAAAGAGATTGTCCCGGAGATAGCCTTGTTCACGCTCTGAACATCGTTCTTGGAGCAGCCGGCCAGCATTATTGCTGCGAGGGCTGCGAGTCCGAAAATTGATTTTTTCATTGCATTGAAATTTGGTTAATAAATAGGTAAATTGGTTGGTTTGTTGGTTTGTTATTTGGTAACTTATTATTTGATGATTTGTTGATAGGTGTCGTTCCAGTCGTCAACCGCGATGCCTCCGGCCACGAACTCAACGTTGTAATTGAGGTTGATGTTTATGTCGAAGTCGACACCCACCGCGCTGGCCACAACCTGGTCTGTTACATCCCATGTCAGCTGGGGCCACGTGGGCGGGTCGGGAACATAGAGCACACCCGAAATGTAGAGCACGTCTATACCCACCTTGTAGTCCTCGGTCGCCGGGGTAGGGGTGCGTCCGAAACTCATGAAACTGTGTGTGGTGGTGCCATCCACCCTGTTCGCGTCATATACGCGCCCGTTGAGCTGGAAGAGCTTCGTGGAGGGGGATTGGGTGGTGAGCGCCGAAGCCATGTAGACCATGTTGGCAAACCCCGACACCGCGCAATAGTTGGTCAGGATGGATACGAGGTTCGTAACGTGGGCCGTAACGGCAACGTTGTACGTCAATCGTCTCATTACAATGTTCGTAAGGCGGGTGTCGTAGATCGTGCGGGTGCCGGAGCGGGCCGCGGTCTGGTTTATGGGGGCGCGTCCGCGGGAGGTCAGCACCATGTCGGTGGTAACATCGAAATAGCCGAGGCTCCACGACGCCAGCCTTCGCGGATCGGGGCCGCCGAGAATGGTCTCGCCTGGCGCGGCGGTGTAGAACGGGAAAGCTTGGGGCCACAGCGTGGGATCGTAGGGCACGGCGTGGGCCGCGAACAGATCGTAGTTGTCATCGTCTGTAAAGTAGATCGCGCCGGCCCACCACGGGGTGTCGTCGACCGACTCGTTGAACACGATGATCTTATATTCGCCTACGGGAAGTTCGATAGTGTCTGCTATAACGTTCGCTTCCATAAACTTGTCGAAAAACGGCGAGCCGTCGGTGGGGTAGAAGCGCAACGTTACGCGGTGCACCTGCTCCGCCTCGGGCAGGGAGGCGGTGTTGGTGAGGTTCGTGGGATTGAGCCCCGACTGGCTCCAGTCGATATGCACGGGGATGCGCGCCGTTTGCGGAATGGGCTCCATCTCCAGCGGACGGCGTACGCACGAGGCCAGCAGTAGTGCGGGCAACGCCGCAAAGCAGAGCGGTTTAAGATATCTCATAATATTTCTCATTGTGCGCCTCCTTCCGTGGTTTTGATCTCGCTACGCTGGTTGTAATGGAACATGTAGACCAGCGATACCTTGGCCCTGGTGGGGCCAATCCATGTGTAATGGCCGTCCAACTGGCGGTAGAGGTACCAATTGTTGTC
>Ga0123354_10014641_pt1 | contig 12223 bp, 7 predicted proteins | sample TergutLab28metaG_2_FD_97872 | JGI IMG/M metagenome (GOLD analysis project Ga0123354, IMG submission 97872) | Labiotermes labralis P4 segment gut microbial communities from Petit-Saut dam, French Guiana - Lab288 P4 | ecosystem: Host-associated > Arthropoda: Insects > Digestive system > Gut ... | reverse complement strand
GCCGATCGTAACATACGTAGCACACACAATCTTACATGATTCTTAGATCCGGCGTCAGTCTGCCACGGGGGGAACAGCGTACAAGACAACAGTACAATACTCACAGTACAAGGAACGCTCAGGCAGACCTAGCACAAAACACTCTACATTCGCCGGTCCAAAACAAAGAAAACTTAACTGTACAACAAGAAACACGATCGGCCAGCCACTACAATCAGTGTGGCAAAACACAACATACATAAGCTCCAATACAATGGCACGACATAGACTTGCGCATCACAAACAAAAACGTAAAACTAAACCCTATGGGGCGGCTAGGTACACCAACCCCCTGTTCAGCGTGAGGCGCTACGTAGACCTCGGGATATGTTCTGACTCAAAAAAACACAACATGTCATTTTGGAAACAAAGTGGCCGAGAACAAATGTTACCTGTTTACATATCCCACACGTCTATGGAGCCCTTACGGAATGATCAGACGCAGCTCCTGCTGCCGGGCAGCCCAAAGAAGAAGACTTGTTGTCCCGATGAGTTGTAGCCAAGTGAAATGCTTCAAAGAAACGTCCCATAAAGAAAACTTAGAAAAAACGCCCTCACCTTTCTGTTCCGCACGGGCAACCAATAGCCCGTGATGATAGCCTAGGAAAAGGGAACAGGGGAGGAAATAACCAGTTCTGCCTTGCCAAGGGCAAGGTCGTTGCTCTAGGCAGAGCTGGTACGGCTCAAAATATGAGATACCGTTTCAGATTCTGTAAGATACATTTTAAGATGATCGCTGTGATAAAGTCAGTGGTGTCCATTGCAGATCATTTAGCTCACACAGTGGTGATCACTATTGGCATTATTTTACTGTTAACAGGTCCTTGTAAAGCAGGAAGTGTCACGGAAGATGGGTCTTGCTCTGCAACCTGAGGAAGAGGCTCTCAGGAGTCAGTTAGAAGCACTTCAAAACCAACTTAATGCTCCAGCGCAGTTCAAGGTAGAACATACCATGTAATAGATGTAAAATATTCTTGAGATATGAGGTTTTCATTGCGGTAAATGTTTAGATTATGAACTGCGGGATGTTCGGCCATGTAGTTTGGATAATCCTGGACCCTCTGAAATGTTGGTTCCAGTCTACTAAACTACATGTTGTCACATTCTGTGTGTTGTTCCTGTAGTAGTGGCAGTAGTGATGTAATGTGGTGTCTGTATGTAGGGCCAACTAAGTGAACTGCTCTCACAGATGCGAATGCAAAGACAAGAGGCGGCACACAGAGAGGTTGAGCGGTACACAATGGATCCAGCAATACAGGATGATATTAAACAGGTAGGGCACTATCAATATTCAAAAGGAAGTTGCCAGTAGTATGAAGACAACCCTAGAGATAAAACCAAGACATTATGAATTTTCATGTTAAGCCTAATATCACTTTTGTAAGGACAGGTAATTTTTTTTGGCAATGAGATGTTAAAAATGCACCCATTAGTTTCAGCTTCTCAAGAAACTTGACCAGATGGATCCTTTTCTAACCACTACGGGTGATATCTCTACAGTTTATTAGTCTTAAAGGCACTAGAACATTGTCCTTCCATTCATGTCTGTTTCCAAGAGCGTTTCCTACTTATGTTTCATGTATATTTTTGTTTCTGACGTGTCCCAGTCTTCTACTGATCTCATCCTCCTGTTTTCCATTTCCCTGAAGAAATTAAAATAATTGTATTTGTTTATATGATAGTTTAAAAAATTGTATTCTGGTAGCTTTTGGTTGTTACAAACATTCTAAGATTATAATATGTATGTGGTTTTAGAGATAAGAGGTTTAAGTCTGTTCAGACCACATGTTTGGAAGAATACATTTGTAGACATTGATACAGAAATGTTACTTAAGCCAGCACTTCATTGTCTTGGTACGGAAATAACAGTTTTATGGACATAATTTTGTGTTCACTTGCACCCTTTAAAAAGGGGGATTTTTGCAATCATTGACTTCTTGACTGATTTTTTAAATATAATCTTCTCAGTCTTAACTGAGAAATTAGTCATACTGTTTTCAATATTTTGTTACTTCTTCTACCCATTAACTAAAAAAATTGCTTTTGTTGTGTTTCAGTTTTTGGTTATGGAACAGAATGGCATGGCACACTTGATTGAGACAATTCAGAATGATATGGCCAGTCTGAAGATTATCAAAGAAGGGATGACTCGATTATTACAAGGACACTAATATAACAAAATGTTCAAAACTGATTTTCATGCAAGTTCCAGGAGTGATCTGCTCCACACTGTACTCAATTGTGATGTAATTTCATTTTCCAGTTTGTTAAAATTATGTACCCATAATTTTTAAATTCAATTAAATTGAAGTGAATTAAATTTTGTTTTTACTTTTTCTTATGTACAGTTAAGTTTAGTATCAGTGCTGAAGCTGCCCGTTTTAAGTTTGACCCTGGGAAGAGGCTTTTCTGAGATGTAAGGGTTTTATTTAAAACTCACACAAATTCTTTTATAAAGGTTTGCATTGGTAAGTCAAGTCTGTTCTGCTCACTAAACGAATTCCTGCCTTGGGCCCTCTGCTTAGCAACCTTTGTTGCGGGACTGCAGCACGAGGAAGATGTGGTGCAAGGATCGTGTGACAGAATGGATGTCGACTGGCCAACAGAGTAATTTTGGTTTGTGGCGCGGCGCATTTTAGTCAATGAGCTTCGATCCTGAAGTCAGGTGATACCGATCTAACTTTGAATTTTGGCAATGCATGGTAAAAAGAAGGGCAGGAAAATGTTATCCACGCGAGGCAGTGGGCAGGATGTGTGTGTGTGTGCTCTGGTCGAACATCAAGTGTTTCAAGTGCAGTAAAAGACGCTGTTTTCTGTAACTTTGATTTCGTGTATCGTCCCTGTTGTCTCCATCCCCCCTGATATGCCGTGATGAAGGAGGATCACTAGAAGGTCAGGTACAGTACTTTGTTCTGAGAATTATATAAAGTAAATGGTGAGTTGTCTCTGTGCTTAATGAATTGTAAGGGTGAAGGTGTAGCTCCACTCCTTCCTAAATTTGGCAGTAGTTGGAGGTGAAATGTAAAGTTCACCCCAGAACAGACCATTAAGGCCCAGAAGGGGAGAAGAGGTATAGCTCTGCTCTTTCGTTAACCTTGGCACTAGATGGGGTGGGTGGTCAATGCTGCACCACATGTGCTTTACCCCCTGGGATAGAGACCTGGGATGAGACTGTAAGCTGGGTGGGCCCCAGGGCCGGTCTGGATGGGTGTGGAAAATCTTGTCCCCCATGAGGATTTGATCCCCGCACCAGCCTGTTGTGAATCACTATACCAACTGGGCTATCCCGACCCATTCTAGAGGGAGGTAACAGTCATGTACCAGAAATGTAATTAACTCAGTTTTGTTTTAGTGTCACGTTATCCAGTGTTAAATTTAAACAAAAACACTGCATTCCAAGGTTTATTTATCACCAACTTTTTTAATTCAGTTCAAATGAACCGAATTCAGTTTTGTTGCTCTTCTTTTGCTGTATATTTGTTGTAGGTTTCAGTATCACAGCTAGATTCTTGGGTTTCACTTGTGTGAGTGCGCGCGCGCGCACATGCATGCATGCATGACATTTTGTCATATACAATTTTTTGTTGTTGCGAGGCCAATTTTTGAAAAAGAAAACTTGATTTTCGTATAAAGTAGGTGCTTCCTTAGACCACTGCAGACAAAAAGTGGTATTTATTGACTATTTTGGTGTGAACATATTAAGCTAAATTTTGATTTAGTAGTACTGACGATGTTAAGCAGGTGGAGACGATTCATGTGGCTCTCAGTAGAGTCCGTTTCTCGGAAACTGAATGTGGTGATGTGTTGGGGTTCCATAAAATGTAATTTTTCAACCGGCTGCTTAAGGTCTGCTCCCCAGATGGAGTTCTAAAGATTTTATGCAGTGTTTACATCCATTACAGAGTTCACTCAAACCCCCTTACTTTCTAGGGTGAAACATGTGCCTAGACATGATTTTCCCATTACCCCATTCACTGGTGGATCCTGTGCAAAGGTCAGTCTGGAAGTATAACTGTCTTAAAATGAACTGTATAATACATTCTCTACATGAAGACGTGTATTTTTCTGTGCATTAGAGAACTGCAGGATAAGGATACAACTTTTTGATGCTGACACAAACTGCAGCCATTTCTGTGATTATCTGCAAATAGCTGCATGCCTGTGGTACACTTCTGTATACATATATATATATATATATATATATATATATATATATAAAAAAGGCAAGATATACTGTGTGTACAACTTTCAAGGATCATGAACCACATACAAGAACAACAAATACATTATCTCTTGTTATGTACATTAAACGCAATGGAAGGACACTGTGTTAATAGTGATTTCATTAAAGCGTGCTTCTACCAGTCAAGCAACTTGAGTATCCATGTTCATTTTAGTGAATTTATTTTCTCATCCCGTTAGAGGTTTGCTGAAATTTTTTAAGGAGATCATATTGATAGTGTTAGTCCATTACAATCTCTTTTCAAAGAGTATAAATTAAAATTGTATCATATCTGAGAACTTCGTGGATTTGTAACATTGTGTTCTCACTATACAGAGGTGAAGGTCCAATCTGTTGTCACTTCTACTGAAGCTAGAGAACTCGACAGGCATATAGGGACAATTTACTAAGGGGTGAGATATGACACTCTGTAGTCTTGTATATTTTGAAGGAAACTACGTTTTCCATATTACAGGCTGAATAAGCAATAATCCTAACCACCTTTCAGGCTACAAAGTGTCACAATCTAAATTACTGTGAAAATCTCAAACCTCAGTGTTCTGTAAAGTATCTCATTTACTGATATCTGTATGCTTAAACACTGAGCCATATGCAGGGGTCTTTGTTATCCATTCTCAGTTGGGATCTGCAAAACTCCCCCTTTAAGCAGGGATTTCCACCCTACAGTACCCTTCATAAACACGTAACTCCTCAGGTCTGTCAGCTCATTATGTTAAAAGTCAGTTGTATTGTACAGCAGAGCTAAATCTGAATTCTTCAGTGACTGCAACATTTTCTACATTTGCATTTTCCCAGATTTATAGCCATCGTTGGGCCAACACATTGTTCTTTCTACATTGTAATATGTCGTCGACATATGACTGCAACACACACATGTAACGGGGACTGATCTAAAAAGCATAAAAAAGTAATTGTCCATTAGAGGTTTCATGTTTATAGGTGGTTTCAACATCATGTAAATTTATATGTGATCACTACCTTGCTGGTGGCAACGAACATATACAAGCAACAGTCATAAATAAATGTCTATCGTATACTATAGCAAAGAACCTAAGCTAGCTTGAATTGAACTGAATTATTATTATTTATTGATTATAATGTTATTATGGTTACTCACTTATTATGGGTTGTGTCTCATTTGGTGTTCAGAAATCCTGCACAGTACCTTGGAACATGAGCATGTCAGTGGCAGAAAGTGGCAAGATGCACGAGCAACAAAAACTGTGTTCTGTTGGAAAATTCATGGTCAATCCTTGGAAGTCCGTGAAATTTTTACTTACTTTTTCCTAAAAAAAAATATGCACTACACACGCAAAGAAATGGGTTTATTTAGACAATGATAAACACATAGTGGGAGATAAAATGAAGTTACCACTCAGCAGGGTTCCGTGAGATATCACTCAGTGATGGACGGGGACATTGAGAAAGGTTAAAAAATGCTGGTCTAAAATATTTATGGGTAGAAGTTGTTTTGGGCATTGTTCACTGTCTGGATAAACAGATGCATAATTCACTGGATGGCACTGACTTGGTCTTCTGCAGGCAGGTACCTGTTCTATGAATACGATTAAATACAATGGGTTATCTACAGCCACACACAAAACCACTTTTACTGCCACTGGATGATGTACGAAGAAAAATAACAGTTGAGACAAAGATGATAAACTGCAAATGCAAAACCGTTTATAAAGGAACATTTAATTATTAACAATGCAGATCACAAACAGATGGTACACTTACTGTGTGTGGAAGAATGCAGACATACCTGCTGACATCTGACAACTACTTGAAGAAAACTGTTCTGATAACTGATAACAGAACTGATAAAAGCATCTTCAACATTACATTCATCATACAGCCTGGTTTCCAAAAGAGTGAGAGGGAGAGAAATGTTCTAATAAAAAGAAAAATTCTAAGTAAATGAAACTATCCTATCAAAAACTAGAACACTATTTCATGTTTTATACGGAATTAGTTCCACATAAATCATAAGCATACAACACACCAAATGACCCCAATATATGTACCCCCTTGGCTTGCACAGGCCTGAATATAAGATAATCATACTACCTTATGGGGTGTGACACTGTCTAGCTTGGTAGATGGGTAACAACGGTTTGCAGAAACCTATATACAATGTTTTCATATTCCTAGGATTAAGGAATGGAGTTAAGACTGGAAATATAAGAATATATAATAATATAAGAAAAGAAAACTAATTTATTTTTTATATATAGTTGAGCAATATATATAAAATATATTTTCCTGTATAATATTAAAATATATAATAGCTTTAATAAACAGGCATAGATGGAATATAAATTTAACTGGAATGTACCGATAAATGGATGGATGGCAACACCTACCAATAAGTACATGGCAGCAAGTGTTCATCATCTACATGCCACTCCATATGTCATATACCTTACATATTACACCAAGAATGGACAGTACTTTTTTTTAGCCGGCTGACACCAAGTTTGGATTAAAAATTAGTTAAATGATAGTGCAACACTCAGGTTCTCACAGTGATGGGAAGATTCAAATCTTGTGTGATGTTACACTGTGGCCACTGATAAATAGTTTCTAAATTATGAATGAGTGTAGTGCCTCTGAAATACCTGCAACACTGCGTAACAACATCCCAGGCACCTTGAACATTTGTCAACAATGCTGTGAAAACAAACATGCTTGAATCTTGCAAGAAGTGGCCGACTTAATGAGATGCCTGCAAATGCACACAGGTAGTCACTTCTAGGATTTTAATGCAGTCATACAGAGATCAACAAAACTCTTTAAAATCTGATTGTATGTCTCCTGAAAATGGAAATTACTGTTTGGAAGTAATGGCAAAAAAATCAATTTTACACAACAAATTATTTGACATTCAGAGGCCCGCGCATTGTGATATAAGCTTATAATATACCCAACAAGATGCACTAATTTCTCAAATTTATTTTTGGAATAGAATTTTACTCTACTCTCTGCTAACAAGCAGTCAGCAAAACCTGTATGACATATACCTATTGCTGTGTATACAGTACTAAGACTCCTGACGATGGACAGAATACGTGTCCAAAACATGTAGAGTCCTATTCCAAAAATAAATTTGAGAAATTAGTGAATCTTGTTGGTTTTATCATATGAATACAACAAATTAGGTCTAGGTGAGCTACTGAATTACTCTAAGTTAATACAGGAAAACACCTATAATGTGACCAGTGCCACTACTGAAATCTCTTAAGAGTAACACTTGATGTCAGTACCGTATTTCTACCATCCCTTCCTTATGCCATCCAAGTAAGGGGATGTATGGGTCTCAGAACCGTTCTGGAAGTGGTGGTGGTGGTGGTGGTGAAAAATAAGGTTGCAATACTGCAGGCAATGGTCAATCCTTGACCATCAATAACCAGCAGCTTCAACCAACTACTGTTGCTCCCTACAGATACCGATGTACTGGTGCCGCAACAGGTACAAAATCTGTCCACCAGAGCACTGTTTGCTGTTACACACAGAAAGTGGGTATTTGTTATGACTCTGAAACAGAGTTCACAGTGAAAAATATTGCAATCTAGCAGGTGATATCACTACATTTAATGGTACAGCAGCAGCAATGAATGGAAGATATTCCCAGTCAAGATAGCACAATATTTCACTCATAACGGTAACCACTATGGTAAATGTCCAGAAAATTTCATGAATAATGTTATTAATGAACAGCAAGAAGTCTTATGGAAGGATGGACACCACAAAAAACTGTTTTTTCCATCAGCTAATTCATGATTTAGGCATCAGAGAGCTATGTTTCACATTACACACAAGTCTTTTTCATTTAACAATACAAAACACAATAGATTTAAAACTATAAACATGCCTAAATAACAGTGCTTAAATGCAAAAATAAAATGAAAACAAGGGCAGCATAATTATGTACATAAATATAATCATACAAAGTTATATTTCTAAACCAGTGGAAGGACACAGCACAACTTAAGAAGTCCTTAAAAGTACAACTTACACACTACTCTCTCTTCATACACACACAAAAATATTGTAAAATCAGTCCTTGATGGATGGAAGGACATATGTTTCAAATTTCTTAACCTGTCTACATCTTTTCAACATTTTCTGGACTTACAAATATCCTACAATGAACGACTTGCGACATGTGCACAAAAGACATATGGAATTTTGTCGATGTTGATGGTGTCATCAACATGCAGTGAGTGAGTGCCTCCATTTTGTGAACATATTCTCAGGATACACATAACCTGACACACATTAAATTCAGTCAGCACTGATACTTTCTATCTTGTGACCTTTATTGCTTAAGTACCAATCTCTTGTAATATGAAAACTTTAATGCCCTCCTTTTCTAATTCCAGTTGTCAGTTTGCCAGATGCAGGCCATGTGGTACAGCAATTCAAGTCTGCTTTTTAACATGAGTAGGAAAAGGAAAGTTTAATTACACATCCTTGAATTTGGGAACAATATTTGTGAATTAATTTCCGGTGGGCTATTCATGTTGAAAAAGAGTGTTAAATGTTCAGAACTGTATGTCTTAATACAAACCTGAAAACACCACCCCAATGCATGGTGCAATACAATGCATGGGACTTATATTTTTTTAAAATCCTGCAAATGCCTGGGCAGGCCATGACAGTTCCAGCAGGATGATGATCCCAGATTTCCAGACATCTGACACATGAGAGTGGTACGGTTGTCAGCCCCATACACCGACCACCTTCACCCCCCAGGAAATACTCCTGGTACTCATTACTGTTAGAGGCTGAGTCAACCCCAGGACCATAATGCAACCGGAAGGGTTATTTCAATGAAAAATTCCAGTAACAGCACAGGGAATCTAACCTGTGAACTTCTGGCTTGTAGCACAGTGTCTCAACCAACTGTGCTACTGCATGGACCCCGACTCATATTTAGTGGCTTGTTATCCTGACCCACACATGTTCACAAGATGGTGATATTTTTTAAAAAGGTTAAGTCTCAGATTTGTGACATTTGGCCACATTCCACTAGCTTACAAACAAGGAACTATGCATGTTCTTGTTCATTACATGTACAAAACTTCTTAAGTATTCATTATGAACAGCTGTACTGAAAATTGTTTCAGTTAGTATTTAACAAGCAATTTCTGCCAACAGGCAAATATATGCTTATAAAAAAACATATAAAAGTTCTGAAATGGAAACTACTTTCTAACTTGCACAATTAGTCTTGGCAGCAATTCATTATTTAAATCTATTTATATAAAGTTCTTAATTATTGTTAACAACTTCACAACTCTTATACTACATTCTGCCGTTGTCAACCCTACAACTATACTGATACTCGTTACTTTTCCCTTTCGTACGGTGGGGGCTTTCTGTATTTACAAATTATGTTTTTATACAAGTGATATTTAATGAAAGTATGCCAAGTCCACAAATGTACTCCTGAAAAGGCACTTTCTGGGTTTTCACTCAACCAAAAATTTAAACAGCTAACTGAAATGGTCACATCTTGTTAGAAACTGCCTTCTAAAATGAAGTACAGAAGTGATAGGTGCATGAGGAAGCACTAGAACACACTCTCTGGAGAATTCACTTAGAAAAGGCTATGGACCTGTTGTAAGACAGGCTATAGATTGAATGTACAATACTTTCTAAACTACAAGAAGTTGAGAGAGCGAGAGAGAGAGAGAATGTTACCAGCCTCAGTACTACAATGTTTATTACATTTTCACTACTGGACAGAATTTGGTGTGTGAATAGAACATCTTATAGAGAGAGAATTGGGGAGAGTGGGAAGTGGAATTGGCTGAATGTTGTGTCTAATGGTTTACTTGGTATTTAGCAGTGAGGAATCTTTGGATTTTCCTACAGTAGGCAACTTATTTGTTCAAGAGCTTCAATTATTTTGACTGCATTTATATAATCAAGTCATGTTAGATAACAAACAGTAATATACACCACCTAAGGCACACACTGTAGGGTCTATTTTTATCATACTGAATATTTACTAAACAAATTTCAATTCAATTAATGAACAGTTTTCAAAGGCACATGGGTCACAATACCATGAATTAGTACAGAACATGTTTATGTACCATAACACTCCCATTTGTGATTTACAAAAGTACCCCTGAAGAAGATTCACCAACCCTTTGCAGCCAGAATTAAGAAATAACTGTACCCTGCAAAAGACCCAGGATTTGAACGACTACTTACTATTTTTTTGATGTTTTGCTGACCGTGCATCTCAGTATATTTATCTCAGTAATTAACCAACTTGACGCACAAAATTTTTGTTTTACAATAAGTTTATTTCATGCCTCTACATGTTTTGAGCACATGTGCTCATCATCAGGAGGCCAAAATTGCATTATACAGCCTCTGGTATCATCACGCCTACAGGTGGCTGTCTCGTGCACAGGCTGAGAAAGGACTCTCTCAACCTGTGCACAAGACAGCCACCTGTAGGTGTGATGATACCAGAGGCTGTGTAATGCAATTTTGACCTCCTGATGACGAGTACATGTGCTCAAAACATGTAGAGGCATGAAATAAACTTACTGTAAAACAAACATTTTTTGCATCAAGTTGGTTAATTACTGAGATAAATAGACTACTTACTACTTTGCATGTTCTTGGCCAACAACTTTAGTGTATGTTTGCTTTTCTCAGAATCGCAATGCACCTTGAGTACAGCAGACTCTTGTGAAAGAAGGCTGATAAAATAAAACGTGATGGTTAAATACTTAATATGATAAAACACATATTACATTGTGTGCCACAGTCATATTTCAATCTTCGGCATATTCACTAATGACAGTTTCCTTTGGCAATTAAGGAAATGTTGGACTTCCTTGACCTTTATCCGTCTGTGTAAGTATTTAAATTGTAGCACGTGGTATAAGAAAAACATTTTTCTTGAACACAAGAAGATAAAATTATGAAATAAAAGCCACTTCAAGGAAAAGAAAAGCAGAGATTATGGTCTTAAAAAGGCAGGAAATTTCCTTGTTTTCTGACATATAAGATGAATTTTTAGGGGTGTTTTTGATCTGTGTTCATACATGCGAATGCAATCCTTTTAAAGGTTAAGGCTGGTATGCAGCCACAGTTTCAACAAAATAAAAAGTGACACTCTCTTAACTGGTCTTAGAACCAGCTATGACCTGCTGTTCATTTTGTTCAAAATATATGATCTTTTTTTGGGGGGGCTAATATAATTTTAACACAGCCAGCCACTTGTGACCAAAATATGATCCAAATTCTGATGTTCTTAAGATGAAAAGTGTGGCTGCCATCTTTATAGGGCTTTCACTTATGTTACAAGATAATTTTAAAACTTCAGCAATTCAAGTCATTCCTAAGACTGTTCTAATGGTAACATGTAATACTCAGAATTACTAGATTTTGTTCACTGTCTTGTGTTCAGAACACAACATGATATTGTGGAGAAAACTTGTTGCCTCACAACCCTTTCACCTGATGAATGTAACGTATTACAGTGTGTTTTTTTTTATGTTTGTACTGTCCATTTTGTAGAATTTTATTATTTTTTTGTCCAAGAAATGTACAATATATATCAACAATATATGTTTCTTAAAGCAAATATTCTTAATATATATTGTGTATTTGTTGGACAAATATAATTTAAAAATTCCCTTTTTTTTTTTTAATATGGCATGATGGACAAAGTCCAGAAATCCATTAATTTTCACACTCCTAATTCAAATACGCAACTGTTCCTCCAAATTACAGAACTATGCCTCTGTTACTTTTGACAAGAAAAAATTGCACCTATAATTAATACACTTACTTACTTACTTACTCCATGGTGCAGAGTCCTTCTTGAGAAGCTAACTGGTTTGCAGCTAGTCAAGAAATTCCCCGCATTTCACGGAACCCCAAGGTTCATTACCGCACTCACAAGCG
>Ga0123354_10014640_pt1 | contig 12224 bp, 9 predicted proteins | sample TergutLab28metaG_2_FD_97872 | JGI IMG/M metagenome (GOLD analysis project Ga0123354, IMG submission 97872) | Labiotermes labralis P4 segment gut microbial communities from Petit-Saut dam, French Guiana - Lab288 P4 | ecosystem: Host-associated > Arthropoda: Insects > Digestive system > Gut ... | reverse complement strand
CCCCCCGGAATACACCCCGATTATTAAAACCCCATAGAAAAAGTCCGCTACCAAAGTTTCAGTTCAACAAAGGTTTAAATCGCAACTTCGCTATCGCTCCGTAGCGTTTAAACCCTTATTATTCCTCCGGAACGAATGAATGCTGCTTTCTTGGTGCTTCAATTTTCCATACTGTCTGCGGTAGTGATCGTAATGACTGTACCTTACAATGCAACTATTATAGCCCATGAAAAAATGAGTGCGTTTGCGTATATTTCACTCTTAGATGTTACACTAAAGTTGATAATTGTTTATCTAGTAACAATTGCTACATTTGATCGACTTGTTCTATATGCAGCGTTGATGTTGTTAGTTCAATTGTTAATACGAATGATATATAATCAGTATTGTATTAAACATTTTAACGAAAGCCGTTTCAGATGGTCTTGGGATCGTCCCTTATTAAAGGAAATGTCATCATTTGCGGGGTGGAGTCTGTTCGGTAATTTGGCAGGTATGGCTTCTTCTCATGGATTAAATTTATTATTGAATGTATTTTTCGGACCAATAGTAAATGCCGCTCGAACTGTTACTGTACAAGTACAATCAGCCGTAATCCAATTCAGCAGTAATTTTCAAACAGCTTTGAATCCGCAAATTACCAAAACATATGCCATGAATGAATTATCGAATATGCATTTGCTGATTTATCGGAGTTCGAAATATTCATTTTTTATGCTCTATTTCATATCCTTGCCGATACTGTTCGAAACAACTCAATTGTTAAATTGGTGGTTAAAAGAGGTGCCGGATCATACTGTTAATTTTATAAGGATTATTCTATTTATTTCCATGATGGATGCTACTGCAAATCCATTAATGATTGCTGCGCAAGCCACAGGACAAATACGTTTATACCAATCGATAATCGGAGGAATTTTATTGTTTATACTGCCTATTTCCTATGTTGTTTTAAAAATGGGAGGTAATCCCGAAACTGTATTTATGGTGCAATTGACTATTGTCGGCATCGCTTGGCTTGTACGGCTGTTTATAATCCGCCCTATGATTCGAATCCATATATATCAATACTTAGTACGGGTTATTGGAAGAGTAATGGCTGTAGGTATAAGTTCTTTTATTATGGTATGGATTATATGGTCATCTATGCAGGAAAGTATAACAAGATTTATTACAACCGGACTGTCTTCTGCGTTTTTTGTAATACTTTTCATATATTTATTCGGTTTAGAAAAAGGAGAACGTATTACTTTTCAGAGGTACGCAATAAGTTTTGCGAGACGATTAGGTAGAAATTAGTAATCAAAATGAAATTAGCCTTTGTAAGTATTAAATCATATTTTATTTAGGGAAAATGAAAAGAATCATAAAATATTTGTTGTCTGTGGACTCTCATTTCATACATGGTTTATATTTTTCCACTATAATTTTTTCAGCTCAAAAATCGAGTCAACGAAACGAATATGTTTTTTTCCATTGAAATATTGTCGTTTAGATATTGATAAGACAGCAAAACTTCAAATCAATGCCTCTTTGAGAATGGGATTAAAACAAGTACGTTCATCGCAAAAAGAAACGAGATTGTTATTAGAAAAAAATGCAGAAATGACTGTTAATGGAGATTTTACTATGTATTCCGATTCATATATTAGAGTTGTAAAAAAAGGGAAATTGATTTTGAACTCAGGATTTATTAACGAAGGTGTTCAAATTACATGTGCTTCAAAAATAACAATTGGAAAGGAATGTACTATAGCTCGCGACGTTGTTATTCGTGACTATGATGCCCACATAATAGAGACACCTTATTATGAAATTTCTAAACCCATCGAAATAGGGAACCATGTATGGATAGGGAATCGGGCAATGATTTTAAAGGGAGTTAAAATCGGTGATGGGAGTATAATTGCAGCCGGAGCAATTGTTACTCACGATGTGCCAGAAAATTGTATTGCTGGAGGTGTTCCTGCGAAAATTTTAAAAGATAATATTACTTGGCATTGAGAAAATGACCAGAAGTTGTTTAAAGATATTCTTTCTTTAAAATTGCTATGCTGAAAAATCATGTAAACACAAATACAAATCCATGTTCAAGTTGTGGATTATGTGTTGTTTCGTGCTCGCATGAAGCAATTACATTTAATCATGATGAGAATGGTTTTTATAAACCAACTGTAAACGAGAACATGTGTACGGATTGTGGTATTTGTTGCAAGGTTTGTTATAAATTTCTTAATGAAAAAAATCCTTTTGAAAATACATTTAGAACTAAATTGATTTATGCAGCATGGAGCAAAGATAAAAATACGGTTAACACTTCAAGTTCTGGCGGAGTCGGGTATGAATTATTGCAATATTATTATAATGCTGGGTATACTGTATGCGGAGTTGTCTTTGATGCACCAAACGACGTATGCAAACATATTATTGTAAGATCGAAAAATGATTTGCAAGAAATAAAAACATCCAAATATTTGCAAAGCAACACCGTTGATGCTTTTTCTCAATTTAAAAAATGAGAAAAGTATGTAGTTGTTGGAGCGCCTTGTCAAATGTATAGGTTGCGGTAATGGATAAAACTAAGAAAATGGGAAGATAATTTTATATTAATAGATTTCTTTGTCATGGAACACCGAGTTTTAATTTATGGGAAAAATATAAAGAAACTGGTTATCCAGAAAGCGTAAGTTGAAAATAATTGACACTTGATTATCAGTAGTATAAATCACTCCATTTTGACTTTACTTGCTTTTTATAAATATGCAGTTAAAGAATATATCTGTACAAATTTTCAGTTAGCTTCGGAATGGACATCCGTGAATTTTAGAAAGAAAAATCCTGAATCGAAATAGCATTTTTATGCCATTTCGATTCAGGACTCTTTCGGGAGGAAATATGAAAAAATTGAGCCTTTTCTAAAGATTTATTTTTTAAGTTTTTATTAAACAATTCTTGTCTAAATGAGGCTTGTTATGAATGTAATTTAAGATTGGATTATTGCGCTTCCGATATTCGCATTGCTGATTTTTGGGGACCCAAGTATGCGACGAATAATGATGGAGTTAGTTTAGTAATTGTGAATACATCCAAAGGGAAAAAAATTTGGGAAGAGGTAAATGATAAATTAACTGTTGAAAAATGCAGTTTTGAGGATTTAGAAGTATCTCAGCCAAAACGGTATTTTTCAATACATTCCAAACGAGCTATTATATCGAAAGCATTCAAGAGTAATAAGTCATTGGATAAAATATATAATAAATATTTCAAAATAATTATTTTACGCAGAAGATTATCTTACATAAACAAGTGGATATTAAAACGAATATAAAAATTCTAATTTAATCTACCCCAGGTAATTATGAATTCATTTTTCAAAACTATGTATCTTAATCAAATAGTAATAAATATATCATTAGTATCATAAGCATAACAAAAAAAAAATGAAAAAGGTATTGTTGATTGGGATAGCAGGTGTATATAATTATGGTTGTGAAGCTATAATTAGAGGAACTGTGGAACTTTTCAGAAAAAATTCCCCAGATTATCAATTATTTTACGCATCAATAAATGTTGAAGATGACAAAAAGCGATTGGAAGGTTGTGATATCGAAATAATCAAACGCACAATAAAAAAATGGACAATAAAAAATATCCTACGTAAAGCATTTGGAGCATTTGGTATACGAATCAAATACTGTTATGATTCTGTCTCAATATTGAAAGAGATTGATGAAGTGTATTCGATAGGAGGAGATATATACACCTTGGATTCAAATAATAATTATTCAGCTTCACTACCTTTATTTGGAGAAAAATGTATTTCTAAAGGAGTGAATTATTATTTATGGGGATGTTCTGTAGGTCCGTTTACAAAAAATAAATCAGCTGAATTGTTTTTTAAAAATCATTTAAAAAAAGTAACTAAAATATATGCAAGAGAAATAGAAACGGTTAATTATTTAAAGAGTATTGGAATTGAGTCTAATGTAGAATTGATGGTAGATCCGGCATTTTATGTTGCTCCGGAAATACGGAAAAAGTATCAATCCGCATCTATAAAAAGAATAGGCATAAACTTAAGTCCATTATCATCGAAATATGTCTATTCAACAATAGACGAAGCAATACAAGCTCAATCGCAAACAATAAAAGAATTAATAGATTTCTATAATTGTGAAATTCTTCTTGTTCCACACGTGTGGAGTAAGCATATAGACGATAATGATTTTCATTATTTACAATCAATTTATAATTATTTTCCTGAAGCTTATCAATCTAAAATTCGATTAATATCAAATGATCCTGGTTTTTTGGGAGTTAAACGAGAATTGATCAATTGCGATGTTGTTTTAGCCGCTAGAATGCATTGTGCTATAAATGCAGCGGCAGCAAACGTTCTTGTTATATTTTTATCTTATAGCAGTAAAGCAAAAGGTATGTCTCAATATGTTTATGATACAACCAATTTTGTAATAGGATTAGAAGATTTTCAAATTGATATAATAAAAGAAAAAATTTCTGCCTTGTATTCTTTCTGCAATGATAAAGAAAACTTTTCCCCATTGTGCAAGTAATGTAAAAACATGTCTGCGGAAAAAACAAAGTGATGCACACAAAAAATTCTGATATTATAGTATTGAAAAAGGCTACCTATAATATTAAAAAGGTTGTCGTATTAGGAATTATCAAATACTAAATGTAAAATTATTTCTCTACATAATTTACGAACAAAAGATAATGCAGATATATATAATAGACATTATATACATTAAGTTATTATAGCTCGGTTTTCAAAGAGATGCGAAAATTATGCAAGCTGCAAGTGATAAGCATAACCCTGTCATCGAAACCGTCTTTATAGCATCTGAAACGTTCTTTGACAACACGACATCGTTTGACTCCGCTTAATGGCATGTTCAACAATGATACGGAAAGAAGAAATTCTCTTGTTCTCCTGTTTTTGTTCAGCCGTTAGTTCCCTACCTTTAGGTTTTTTCGCAGGCATTCGGATAATCACATTTTCAGGTTTATGTCCAAAAAATCCTGTATCCTGCCACAAGGTAATGCCTACAGGAAAATCCAATGGTTGTTCATCGGCTATCTTGTTATCATGAACATTTCCATCGAAAGTCTTGGACAGTCATAAAATCCGTCTTTCAGGATTGCAAAGCAGATTATTTTTCACGTTATGAGTTTTTTTACCACTGTAACATGATTTTTGCCTGTCTGAATCTACCGGTCTCCGGATTGGTCTTTCTGTCCCGTCAAGTAAGACGTCTTTGCATCCTTGAAATACACGCTGCATCCGTAACGAATTCCTGTACGGCAATTCACCCAAGGTTTTCAGCGTTTTGACTAATATATCTGATAACAGATGTATCCATGCGTTGCATTGCGGTTGCGTCATCCCGAAGGTTGCTCCGTGATATTCCTGCAATGGATTGTTTTTCAAATAGGATAATATGAACAACAATTTATCACTGACATGGGTAATAATTTCGTCTTGCGACCGTAGGAGATTCTTTCTATCAACTTACCTCTCAAGGTATAATGTGAATAATATTCTTCCCATTCACATTTGAATATGGACAATAGTGAGTAAAATTTTTTTACGGTGAATCCAGTCAGGTTTACATTTGTACCGGATTTTCCTTACTTTGTCGTATTTCATTTTGCGATTTTTTCGCAAAGGTATGTAAAAGAAAGGACGCTATTTTTATTTATTGAATATAAACTCTAATGAATAATAATAAATTTCCATCTGGAAAATACGAAAGAGAAAAAGAGAGGAATCTTAAAAATATTGAAGTTAATATGTAAATCAATCAATTTGAAGTATAAGTATGTCAAGGGGGAAAAAAATAATAATAATTGCTAATTTTAGATATTCTAATGCACCGATTAATTATGCTGTATGGAATGCGTTAAAACTTCATGTTGATTTTATAATAAAAGCTGAACTTGAACCTGTCTTTTATGTTAAGGATAGTGATTCTTACCAGATCGTACATGAAAGATATTCTGATTTTTTGATTTTTAGGTATACAAGCACTTTTACATTGTTAAAATCTATATATTATCATAATAAAGAAGCCGAATATATATGGACGTCAGATGTGTTTTCTATTTGGAAAGCTATTTTGCCAAAAGTTTTTCTTAAAAAAAAAATAATTTCATGGTTTCAGGGGATTATTCCAGAAGAAAGTTATTTAAGAAATAAAAGTAAATTGCGTTTTATTATATTAAGTACTTTGGAGAAACTGGCTCTGAAATGTACGAGCAAATATGTATTTGTTTCTGAAGCTATGGTAGTTTTTTTCGAAAATAAATACAAACTAAAAATAAAAACAGGTGATTACTGTTTTGTGCCTTGCTTTTCTGAACTAAAATATGATCCAAGCGAAAAGAAAATAAAAAATTCATTTGTTTACATTGGAGGACTATCGGAGTGGCAATGTTTTGACAAAATACTTGTGATATTTTTGCAGATACAAAATTCGATTCCCAATGCAATATTTCATATAATTACTCCATCTATAGAAACAGCACAACGCAAAGTGACAGAATTATTTGAAAACAAAAAACATATAAAAATATACCAAGTAAAAGATCGGTCCTCGTTATCTATTATATTATCTCGTTTTGAATATGGTTTTTTAATAAGAGAAGATAATCCTATAAATAAAGTTGCTTCTCCAATTAAATTCGCGGAATATTTATCATGTGGGGTAAATGTTATAATGACAGATTCCATTTCTCATCTGAGTAAATTAGTCCGGTTCCATAATGCTGGGATTATTCTTGACAAATCACTTCGAATATCTGATATTTGCATTTATAAATATAATATGGATGGAGCATTAAATGCATATAGAGAGTATTTTTCTCATGAAAAACAACAGCAAAAATATGCAGCTTTATTAAAATAACATAAAATTATATTTTACAGAAAAATATATTTGTTAGTAAGGATATATAAATATATGAGACAACAAAGCGTAAATATAAAAGTATTTTGTAAAAACAAAGAAAAAAAATAAGATAGACATTTTTTACATTATAAAAAAAGAATATTGATTATCAGATATCTATAACACTAATGTATATAATATCTACTATTCATAATTTATGAAACTCAAAATACAGGAGAAAAACTATTTATACAATAATTTGAAAAGTTTCTCTATCCAAATTATAACTATTCTATGTGTGTTAGAAACTGCTCTTGCAGAAGCGAACTTTAGTATCTTTGTATTATATATAATCCTATTGTTACCTGGACTCATTCTTAAAGAAGATAAAAAAGTTTACTATATAGTTTATAATATAACAGTAATATTAGGCATTTTATTCTATTATTCTCTCTTAAATTATTATGGAGAACCTTATTTTGTGGGTGGGTCAGATGATAAATATTATGAACTCTGGAGTAATGATATTTTACAAACTCACATGTGGTATAATCCAGTTTTGATAGAGCAAGGAGGTTATTTACCAATTGGTCATAATTCGCCTTTATATGTTATAATTTTAGCCGGACTGCGAATTTTTTGTGATAACATTGATTCATTTCACACGATTGCGCCTAAAATACTAAATGCTTCTTTTTTAGCAATGACTAGTTGCCTCACACTGAAGATAGCTCAAATCTATTTTGGAAATAAGAATTCAGTAGTTATTGCTTTTTCTTATGGATTATATCCAATAATACTCTCTATTGCTTGTTTTTCTTTTCGAGACACAATTGTTGCATTTTTATTCATTTTAGTTGTATTTTCAATGGAAAAGAGCCGTACGAACTTTAGTTATATCCTGCTATCTTTCATTATTTTGTGTATTGTTTCTTATTTATTATTTTACTTAAGAAAACTTTTTGTTCCTTTATTAATAGGGTTATTCTTTATTAGGTATTACTTAAAGATGAGAAATAATAGCCTTAGCATTAGATCTATAATTGTTTTATGTATAATAATGTTTTCATCATTAATATTTTGGAATGTTTCCTTTGATAAAATAACATATCTAAATGACGCATATTCGACTTATAGAGCTGATAATTTATCAACAGGGTTAGGTAAAATACTATTCAGAATGCCTCTTTTCCCTTTTGGTATAATTCTTCGATATTTTTATTTACTTATACCGTTTCAAATACCAGTTGAATTTTCTAGTGGATTTAATTTTGTGGGAAATATAATACAATATTTTTTCGTTTCCTTCTTTTTATATGGTTCTTTTATTATATATAAAAATAACAAACCCTTTCGTATATATATAATATTTACACATTTATTTTTAATTATGATTGCTGTTACTTCTTTTACATGGAGGCATTTGACTATTATTTATCCCTTTTTTATAATGATTACTGTAGAATGTCTAATACAGTTAGATAGAAAAATCAGGAATCGAATTATTAGCTTTAGTACTATGTTTTTACTTTTATTGATTGCTACGTATACGTTTTTAAAATTATCGCTATAAATATATGTCTAAAATTTTAATTTTAGGTATCTTACCTCCTCCCATTGGCGGGATTACAATACATTTATCAAGGCTATTACAAGTCTTAAGGGACAAGTCAATTTGTTATGATTTTTTTGATTATAAAAAAGATAGTTTATTAAATGGCTTGAAAAAGATTATCACTTGTACAACTATTCATATCAATTTTTGCGATGTAAAATGGTTGTTCATAGCTACATTATTTTTTAGAATATTAAACAAGAAAGTTATAATAACATTTCATGGAAAATATTCATTTTCAAGTGTTTTAGAGAAATTAACCTTACATTTATCATCATTTAATTTTGTATTAAACAATTTCTGTTATGACCATGCTTTGACAATTGTAAAAGCTGATAAGCTTCAAATTATCTCCGCATTTATTCCTCCTTTAGAAAATGAGTTTTGTTTATCTAATAGTATTAGAGAAAAGATTGATAAATTTATACAAGGTAGAAAAAATGTTGCATGCACAAATGCACATTCATATGTTCAAAATGAAAATGGGTATGATTTATATGGAATAGATTTTTTGCTTAATGTTTTTTCAGAACTTCCTGAAACCTGTTTAATAATATCTGACCCTTCAACAATGCTTAAAAGATTTTATTATAAAAATGTACAATTGATTCCTGACAATATTTTATTTATTTCAGAACCACATTCTTTCATTGAGGTAATTAAAAAATCTGATGTTTTGGTTCGCGCAACGACAAGAGATGGAGACTCTCTTTCCATTAGAGAAGCTCTCTTTTATGGGATTAAAGTAATTGCTTCTGATTGTATTGATAGGCCCTTGGAATGTGTTATCTATAGGACTGGGAATAAAGAATCATTTATAAATGCACTAACAGAGTGTCAAGGCATTGGTATTGAATGCAAGAGAGTTATTAAAGATTCCACAGAGCAGATAGTTCAGCTCTATGAACTAATGAGCAAATAACATTAATGTGCATAAAAAATATAAAGGTTAATCAATATAATTCAATAAACTTATGATATTCGTCGGTGACATTGCCATCCCATACCTTGATATAATTATATTAGAGGATTTTCCTGAAAATTTATTGAAAAAGATGTGGTTTGGTAATTTGGAAGGCACTTTAATTAAGAATCAAGTCAATACGGAGCAATCAGATATTAGAGCAGTTTTCAATGGTTTCATGGCTATAAAGAATATGACGAATAAGTTTAATTATATTGGCTTTGCTTTAGCTAATAACCATATTTTTGACGCCGGTTCTTATCTTGAAACCAAAGAAAATCTTGACCAATTGAATGTGAAATTGTGTGGAATAGGTAATAATTTTACTGAAGCATGTAAACCTTTGGTTTTAAGAGAGTATAATATAGAAATTGTGATAGTGAATTTAGGTTGGGAAGTTATTCAATGTAATATAACAAGAGGAAATAAAGAAGGGGTCGCTCCATTAACAAAAGAGAATGCCCTACAAATCTTAGCCAATGTGAAATACGAGAAACCTAATGCAAAAATTATCTTTTTTATGCATTGGAGTTATGAATTAGAAGCACACCCTCAACCAAGAGAACGAGAATTAGCAAAATTTTTGATTGATAATGGCGCAGATGGAATAATAGGCTCACATCCTCACAGAATTGGAGAATTCGAAATATACAAAGGAAAACCTATTATCTATAGTTTAGGAAATTGGATGTTCAAACAAAACTACTATTTTAATGGTAAACTTAAATTTCCTGACTTTTGTAATAAAGAGATTGCTTTTGAATGGGATTTCAAAAACAATATAATGAAAATACACCATTTTGTATATGAGAAAAGAAATTCGTCACTTAGTTATGTTTCAACAGATATATTTGATGAAAATTTTGTATCGAAAAATTCTTTAATCTATAAATTAACTAATCAAGAATACAAAGAATATTATAAGAAAAATCATTATCATCGAAATAAAGGCCTTCCTATATATTATTGGGAAGATTCAAAATTTAGAATCACTATGAAAAACAACATAAATTGTATAAGAGATTTTATTCTTAAAATAACTTTAAAAATATATTTAAAATAGTTGTATTTTAATGAGTATAGCCGTTTTTCTAAAGAACAATATTAAAAATATCCCTCCTTGTATTGGAATTAAGATCAATAAAATTCCATATAGTAATCGACCGGGATTAGGGAAAATTTATAAACAACGAAAAAAAGAAATTGCACTTTTTGATTTATTTACTACAGAAGAGAAGCAATTCTTTATTTTTTCAAAAATAAAGAGGATTGTGGAGTTTGCCAATAATAATATTTATGCTTATAAGGAAATATATAGCAAATCAGGTTTTAGTCCAGGCGAATTAGAGAGTTTTGCAGATATCAATAAAATTCCCATAGTTGATAAATCAATATTAAATCAATATTCTCTTGAAGAAAGGAGCTCCAATATTTCATCAAAATATATAGTGAATACAGGTGGGTCATCCGGTACTCCATTAGGACTTTATATTGAACCGAATTCTATGGGGCATGAGTGGGCACACATGCATACCATTTGGGGAAAATTTAATTATAAACCCACTGATTTAAAGATAGTTTTTGGAGGACGTAGCAACGTTAAGACTTACGTTGATTATGATGTACTAAGGAATCATTTTGCTATTGATATATATACAGACTACCAAAAAGTATCAATAAAATTAAAGAGACTATTAAAAAGATATACTATAAAATATTTACATGGCTATCCGTCGTCTATTTATGATTTTGCTGTTTATTGTAAAGAAAAAGATCCTGAGTTAAAAGAATTACTATCAAAAAATTTAATTGGAGCTTTTTTGGGTTCAGAATTTCCCTATCCACACTATCGCAAAGAAATTGAAGATATTTTTGGTATTGATACCGTTTCTTGGTATGGGCATACAGAGAGATGTGTTTTAGCATACGAAAAAAAGGATAAATTTATTTATGAGCCTTTTTACACATACGGTTTTTCAGAAGTTATTGAAAGGAAGAACACTTACGAGTTAATAGGCACTAGTTATTATAACTATGCTTCACCCTTAATAAGATATAATACAAATGATTTGGTAACAGAACCTATAATTACAGACGACATTTTAAAAAGTTTCAAAATAGAAGAAGGACGTTCCGGAGAATTCGTATTAGATAGTGATAACAAAAAAATAAATTTGACAGGATTAATATTTGGAAGACATCATGAAATATTCAATCATTCTAAATTTATTCAAATAAAACAAATGGTTCCGGGTAAAATAGAAATTCATTATGTTGCTGATTCATTACCTATTGAAAAAGCTTCCGAACTCTTTGACAAGAAAAATATTAATATGGAAATATCTTTCATAAAAGAGATTGAACCTATCAGGACTATTTCAGGAAAAGTACATCTGTTAATCAAATAGCTTATGTACCAACTCATTCAAGATCTCAAAACAGGCAACACCCTGTTAGAGGAAATCCCCGCTCCGCAAGTTCGTGATAGTTGTGTTTCTTTTCAGAGAACCGAGCATATATTGGTGAAATCAGATTAAACCTTTTGTTAAAGTCGTTGCAAAAATAAAAAAAAATCAAATAAAATACTTATATTTGCAACGTCATTGGTGTTTATTTTTTCTTATTTCACTAATTAATTGCCCTCGAAAATGAAACAAATTATCGGAAATAATCTGCGGTTGCTCAGGGAGAAATTTCATTATACACATGAATATATTGCGAACTATTTAGGCAT
>Ga0123354_10014637_pt1 | contig 12224 bp, 8 predicted proteins | sample TergutLab28metaG_2_FD_97872 | JGI IMG/M metagenome (GOLD analysis project Ga0123354, IMG submission 97872) | Labiotermes labralis P4 segment gut microbial communities from Petit-Saut dam, French Guiana - Lab288 P4 | ecosystem: Host-associated > Arthropoda: Insects > Digestive system > Gut ... | reverse complement strand
ATTCAACAGAATAGTCGCAAGCTCCTGATGATGGATATATTAATGTCCGAAACATGTTGAGCACATAAGAAGTGAAATAAAATAGCAAGTGACATCAAGTTGGTCTTTTATTCTTCAACTATCCTTGAAAGAAGCTCACATAATTTAAGCAATAATTTAAATAAGCTGGAAACATATTTTAATTACATATGTTAGACGTATGTTCAATTTAATTTGTCGAGACTTAGGTGCTTCCACAGTCACTGCGTGTTTTTGACATATCACCACAAACTCTTGAGTTTACCGGTCCGGAATGTACAAGTATTAAATTCTAGGTATCTGTGAAATCGTAAAAGTAAGAAAAATTATCCTCAACATCCTTTTGGTACGTTCTTCGTCCCGGAAAACACTAGAATCATGATGTTTCCAGTCACCCATATACGCGGCCATTCTAAACCTACGTAATTTTTGTCCGAATTAAAACAAAATCTACTTTTTTCGAAAAACTGTATCTAACAATCTAACATCGAGTTTCACGAAAATCTAATTTGCTTATCTCGAGCTTTCATTCACACAGAGAAAAGAAAAGACAAAGGAAATTCAACAGATGCTCCTTGCTGTTTGGAGAAAGCCTGAAATACAAATTTGAACATTATATTATATAAGTCGGCTATATGATTAATTTGATCTCCTTCAATAAAACCGTTAGTAACCAACACAAAGAGGCTTCAATGTATTTAGTCCAAAACAGAGGGTACGAACCGGATACCTTTTGATTTGTGTACTTTTAACTGTTATATATTGATTCCGAATGGAATAGCCTTCGTTTTACCATACCAACATTAGATTTTTTAAACCGTGCTGATGTGTCAGCCAGAGAAAGCTGATAAAAAAACACAAGGCGCAGTAAACATATTCACGTAGGATATGAAAAGTACAGAATTTGACATTTTTGTATCCTAAATGTCACGTTGGTGGGGTCGAATACTAGGAAGCGTAGATGTTCTGGCTATCATAGGCAGTTTCTGGCTGCTTGCTTGTCTGTCTATTCGAATAAAAGTCTCTAGAGACTAATGCATTTCTGGTTTGGAGCTGTCTACTCTTTTTTTCACTGTTTGCCGTCTCTCTTTCTCAGACCTTTGTTAGGTTTTCTCTTATTTTCTCTTGTATTCTCTTGTTGGATCGTCATTTTTGCGTCTAATGTATTTCCCGCCGTCCGATATGTCTAACTCTCACAAACTCAAAACTCAGTAACTCCGCCAGGGTTCGGAATTCATCTTGACAATGAACACCATATCCTCCCCTTTACACGATACACACACACTCGCATTGTTTCCTTTCATTTTAACTTCTATTATGCTGTTATATTAAACCGGAAGTGAAGTGTTAGCATTAGGCATCATCCTTTGAACCAGTTATGTTTTTATGCTACAAGACTTGAGTACAGTAATTTTTCAAAGCACATAAAAACCGGCATAAAATCACTCACAGATCAACTGCCTAAAAAAGTTAATAGCAGCGTCGAATATTAAGCACAGCAATCTGCTTTTTGAAAATTAAAATCTATTTTGGTTAAAGAAGATTTCGTGTTTATCTTCCACAACACCCTTCCATTCTTTGCCCACCAATCAGAAAGCATTTTTGAATATGAAATTTTCCAATGTTGCAACTGCACACAGATACTTCAGGAGCCAGCAATTAAATCCTTCATATTATCAAGCATTAAAGCCTCTTTAACACAGTTTCGATCTCTGTCTAGTTTGTTAACAGACTGACTCAATTATTTCGTACCATTTCCCAAGCTTACGAACCATTTAAAAAAAAAGTACTTGTCACTCTTTCAAACAAACTCATTTCAGTATCACAAGTGTTTTATTTTGTAACATTAGTTACTCGTACATTTCCAAATAAAAGTACTATTCGGAAATACGTTAATTTATTTTCAATACTTTCTTTTATAACACTTGCAAACTGACGTTCATATAGCATAAGTACATATCCAGGTCCGACCTCACAGAAAACATAAACATTTATTAGTGTTCAGAAACACAAATGGGAAGAGAGGAAGCAGTATGAAGTAAATAGTTCTGTGTTAACAAGAATGTACTCCACACGAAAGTATCAAACTCCAAAAATGTAAACTAGATTAAAATATTTGGCCAAATTACTTAAATTATATACAAATAAGAGAACGCAGTAAGAAGACAAAGCCCTTGTCGGAGGTTATGTGGTGACACAGTGAGAACTAGTAGTGTAGTGTAGTGTAGTGCAGTGTAGTGTTGTGTTGTGTTGTAGCAGTAACATGATTGAACAGACCAACGCAAACAGGTACACATTTAAGGATTCTGTGCTCCGCCAGAACCTGGTTTTACATAGGCACGAACTCACGAAGAAAACGAACCACAATTCAATAGAATCACTTTTCATTTCACACACACATTTAACACTTTTTGCTTGTAAGTTCACAGAAAACACTCTTATCTCCATTACGTAAAACTAAAAGCTAATTTCTATTTAGGACATTTAATATTTGACATTTTCCGTGCAACTACATTATATACGTAAATTTTAACAACTTGTTACACAGCGTTTTTTATTTGTCAATTAACGCTCCGACATATTTCGACCTTAGCTGTCGGCCATCCTCAGGGAACTCTGTTTATGATGATCACATGAAACTCATGAATGAACATTGTGAGTAAGATGTACTTATGTAAAAGTTAAAGAAGATGGCGCATCTAGTAGTCACTTTATTTTAAAAGAGCTTAAGAATTATTTATGAGAGTTTTATCCGTAAGTATAGAAGTAGATGAATTACGAGGTACAGCTATGTAAATTAAACATCTCAAGCTACTTAAGGATTATTAGTTCTGGGCACTTCTTTATCCAAACGCAAGTACTGAAGCAAAAAGAGATACAAATCTCTCCACTAAAGAGTACAAGCTGCAATTTTAGAAGCGAGGGTCTGTTCTTACTGCCGTGAAGAGAAACTACTCCTCTCGGGAAATGAATATTTGAAGCCTCTGTAGAGACTGCCACAGTTAAGTGCCAACACGCAGAATCCAGCAACCGAAACACACACTTCATACTCCCACTACTGTAAATCTATGCTCTGCTTGATCCAGGTAACTGTGAAAGCAGCGTAATCTGACATGTTTGCCTCCCCAGCAAGAGTAGTCTACATATTTGATGTGTATTGGACCGTGTATCATTTTGATACATGAAGAATAAAATCCAAATAGATGCCACTTATTACTTTATCATGCTTATGTTAGGCTCAACATGTTTCGGGCACCATTATGCCCATCGTCAGGAGCGCACGACGACAGCTTTGGTTACCATATAGGCCGTCTGGTTCTCGAGTTGCTGTTGGTTGGAAGTTAAGTGCAGGCAGGATGGATGGGTGTCCGGACCGAAGGCTATTACAGCCTTCGGTCCGGACACTCATCCATCCTACCTGTACTTAACCTCCAACCAGCAGCAAGAACCAGACGGCCTCAAACACGTAATTTTCTCGAAGAAGGAAAAGAAAAAGAGTTAATATAAAAACAACAGGGCCTAGTCATAACACACGGTTCTTCTTAAAAACACAAAGATTATTCAGGTTTTGCAGAAAGTCTGTAGAAAGAGATCGTCCAACTCAGCCTTATACCCCCAGTTGAATGTATTACGAGCCACTAAAATCCGAGGCAAATGGTTAAGTCCCACTCCTGTAAGACCTATTTTAAACACATCCTGCTGGATAAATACCAAAATTAAACCTTATCAGTATCCTGTACAATAACCTTGTATCTTTCTTTGTTGTAATCCTCATACTGAAAGGGGTTTAAGCAACGATGCCACCATCGCCCTTCTTCGCTTCACAATTTCATACAGGCAAGGTGAATGGTTCTTAACAGAAGACAGAAAATCGCGAGGCTTGAAGTCTCACATTCGCGTGTAGCGGTCCAGCTTAGTCTCTGTCAGGAGACCATGCTCAACAGCCTAATTCCCATTAGAGTGACAGGTGGACACTGGTGCGAGTTAACCCGTCATTCTTTTTGTGAAATGTGCCGTACTTCTTAATGTTTCACATACCCTGCGCGAACACCGATGTTATGACGATGAAAGACAACTTCCATGTTGATGTCATTTTTATTAAAATGCTTGGAGAGATCTTCAGCTTGTATTCAGAGTTATGAACTGCTCCTCTTTTGTTTCCTGAGTTCATATGTCAACGTTATAAAAAATCTACATTTTATTTTTTTCTCAGTACTTTAGTTTTAGTGGGCCGGGAGAGATCAGTCGGCACAGCGACTAGTTATGGCTGGGTGATACTGGGATCTCATCCCGGTAGCAGGAGAGATTTTCCTCAGCCGTCCAGACCGGCCCTGGGGACCACCCAGCCTCCTATACCATGGACACCGGGTTTGCCCGGTGGTAAAGCGGCAGAGGTGTCGCGTTAACCAGCCATTCACATCTAGCGCCGAGGTTAAAGAAAGTGTAGAACTATAATTCTACTGCCCCCTGCGCCTTCGTAGCCTGATCCATTGTAAAGTTTACTTTAATTTAGTCTTAAGCAGATAGAGCTGAGGTATTTCTACTTTTTAAAATAATACATTTATAATCTATTAGCAATGTGGGGGACCGCGGGAGCGCAGTGATTAAGGTGTGTGCTACAAATCGGAAGGTGGCTGGTTCGATCCCAGCTGGTGTCATTGGAATTTTTCATTGACATAAAATCCTTCCGATCGCACTATGGCCCTGAGGTCGACTCAGCCTCTAACAGAAATGAGTTACCAGGAGCATTTCCTGGGGTAAAGGCGACCGGTGCGTAAGGCTGACAACCTTACCACCATCCTGTGCCGTTGTCATGAAGTCTGGGCCACTCCAGGCCTGTAACGGGACTGCTTTACCCTTATTAGCAATCTAAGTCTGGAGCGACGAGTAAATCGGTTAAAATTAAGATACATAAAAATAAACGTGTATTCATTCAGGTGGAGGATATTTTGAGCAACCGTTTTGAAATGTGACTCGACAAACAATAAGAACGCAAGAGTTATGAAACTGGTAACGTGTGTTGTAGATGTATTACGTCAGATGTAAGTAAAATATTACATAGTTAAAGTACTTAGTTTTTAACGTAAATTTTTATTTAAATTCAAAACCACTCTTTACCTGGCATATGTTCTCTTTAACTTTTCTTTTTTTATGTTTGTCCAAGCACATTATGAGGTACACCACGTATGTGAAAACGTGGAACAAAGCTGTAAGTTCAGTTAGTAGCAGAATACGATATACATCAGGTGAAATAATGCTACTGTCTGAACGTCCCAGAAGTATATATCTGGACGAAATGCGAACACACGAAACACAGTTCACGTCTATCACAGAATTAATCCGTTACACTTTGTGCAACTCTCATTTGGTACGCAAAAGCGTGCTAGGAATTTATTAAGGACAAATGAATTAAATATCCACTTATAAAACTCTGTTGACCATCCTCTATTTATATACCGTAGGAAAGAACATGAAACATAAACGTAACGTGCTCTAAAATATCTTATTTAAATATTAAACAAATGTATTTGTGCGACAGTGGTATATTCTGCATTCTTTGCACGAATTAAGATGAACATAAATCAAAGACACCACTAAAAAAAAAATTACACTCCAATCTTACCGACTGATTTTAGTGAAAATCTTCTAAAAAGTAAAATTTGGTGGAATCATTCCACTGGAAGCGGAGTTGCTGCATGCGGATGAACGGAGAGGCGGACAGACAAATGATGAAGCTAATATTCGCTTCTGCTATTATTTTGCGAACTCGAGCAAAACCTGCACGAATGAAGAAATGAAGAGCAGATTAAATTCTGCGAATGTTTGCTACCAATCGGTCAGTAATGTTTGTCTTCCGGTCTACTATCCAAGTATACACAGATTAAAATACATAGAATTATAACTTTGCCAGTCGTTTTATGTGAGTGTGAAAGTGGGGTTTTCACAGAAGAAAGAAGATAGTAGAGTTTTTTTTTATTTTCGTTGTTACACCGTGCATGTTGTCGGGTTAATCAATCATTATACCAACTACTGCACATGTATAAAATTTTATAAATTTTATACATGTGCAGTAGTTGGTATAATAATTGAATAAGACAGTAGTGTATTCGAGATTAGGGCGCCGAGAAAGATGTTTGGAACAAAGAGGGTGGAAGTAACAGGGGTTTGGTGAAAATTGTATAATGAGAAGCTTAATGATTTGTATTATTATTATTATCATCATCATCATCATCATCTCCTTTATGCAGGGTATTTATACTTATATTCCTGAGACAAACTATATCCCTAGGGAATACTGTGTTGCAGCTATACTGTTGTTACTGTTCATGGTGCTTATATCGCTAGTTTCAGTGTTGAATCTATTGTACTTTTACATTAGTACTTTCCGAAGTAAATGTGCAGTGCCCAATATGGCTGTTTGCTGGAGTTCCTTGACTTCAGGTTTTCCTGGTATGTTGCTCACTTATTTTCTAAATGACTTTTAAATAGTCCCAGTCGCCCCTATTATTACTGGTATCACCTTTGTTCTTACATTCCACATGAGCTGTATTTCTATTGTAAGGTCTTTATATTTTAGAATCTTCTCGGCTTCTTTTTTAATCACATTTCTCTCTCCTGAGATTGCAACGTCTATTAACATACATGTTCCCATTTCATTACCACGGATTATAATGTCTGGTTTGTTGTTGGGAATAGTTCTGTCAGTTTGTATTTGTTGGTTCCACAATATGGTTACCTTGCCTCCTTTACTTGTTTCTATTGATTTTGGCACATGTTCATACCAGTGTTTTTTTGTCCAATTGTACCCTCGTTTCCTTGCATATGTTGAAGTGTAGTTGTGCACACACTCTATCATGTCTTTTTATGTACTGTTCTTTTGCCAGTAATGGGCATGCTGGTATTATGTGGTCTATTGTCTCGTCAAATTGTTGGCAAAGTCTGCACTTACTATCTGTCTCTGTGTTCAATAATTTTGTCGCATAATATTTTGTTTTTAGCGCCTGGTCTTGTGCTGCCACTATTTCACTTTCAGTTTCTGCTTTAGGTCTCCCTTCGATAGCCAGAAGAACGTGCCTTCTTCACTAATAAGCTGTCTATCTAAATTTTTTATGTACTGTCCATGCATTACTTTGCTTTTCCATTTTTTTTTAGGGAATCTCACAATCTTGCTTTGTGTGTTGTATTCCATCCTGTTTTGAGTCACTCTTCTCATTTGGTTGACATAATTCTTCTGTGATCTTTGCTGCTGTCTTAATTATTGAGTTCAAATTTGGTTTAGTGCTTTCGTGGCATTTAACAATATTTACAAACTGGTCTTATTTATAATTTGTGTTAAGGTATTCTGTAATATTAATTATTTCTACTTTATATACAGCTTCGATTTGTACCAGTCCTCTCCCTCCTTCTTTCCTCTTTACATATAGCCTGTCTATTTCAACTTTTGGGTGATGCATTTTATACACTGTTAGCATCTTTCTAGTTTTCCTGTCAATCTTTTTATTTCTTCAGTTCTGCAGTTAATTATACCAAAACAGTATCTCAACACTGGGACAGCTAGTGCTCCAAATGTTGTAATTTTATTCCTGGTGTTCAGTTCAGATTTCAGTAGCATTCTTGATCTCCTGCTGTATTCCTGGTTCAATCTTTCTTTCATTTATTGATGTTGTATGCCTTCACTTTCCTCAATCCCGAGGTACTTGTACGTTTTTCCCTGGTCTAGCTCTTGTATTTTTCTGTTGTTGCTGATCACTAAATTTTGCGAGTGAACTAGTTTGCCTCTTTTAAATGCAATCTTGGCATATTTTTCAAGTCCAAATTCCATATGGATATAATTACTGAAGATTTTAACTGTTTGTAACTGTTTTTGGAGCTCTTCCTCTGATTTAGCGATCAACTTCAAATCATCCATGTAAATTAGGTGTTATATTTTTGTCTTTTGTTGGGTGCTCTTCCTATCTTGTTTTCAATCTATTCAGTTGTTCAGTGAGAGGGATGAAGCAAATGCAAAATAGCAGTGGTGATAGTGAGTCTCCTTGAAATATTCCACATTGTATTTTTATGTCTTTTTTTCTCTAAGCTTATTTTCTGCGTGTAGGCGCATACCTTTTCTCCAGTAGATCATAACCTTCTTGATTATTATTATTATTATTATTATTATCATCATCATCATCATCGCGATCGAATAAATGAAGGTCAGATGGGCGGGGTATGTAGCAGGTATGGGGCAAAAACAAAAGGGTACAGAATTTTTTACGGGTAAATCAGAAACAAAGAGGCCACTTGGAAGAACAAGGCGTAGATAGGGAGGTAACATTAAGTGAATATTAATGACACAGTAGGACAAAAGAGCGTGGAGCGTGGACTAGATTAAATGAATAAGGGCAGGGATAAGTGGCGGAATTTTGTTACAACAGAAAAACAATTGCGAATTCTATCAATGTGGGGAATTCTGAACCAGCTAGCGAACTATTAGCTTATCAAGAACGACTCTGTTTCATTGAATTAATTAGTTACTAATGTCTATGAGGCTACGAGTAGTTGGGTGGCTATAATGGAAGAAACAAGAAATGCATACATACTTCTACTAGGGAAATCTCTTGGATTAATGTGAGTTGCAGGAGGTGGTGATATGGGAAAATTGTATTTACAAGCCTCATGGTTAATACAGATGTACGAAATTCACAAATTGCCCGATGATATGATTTGGTGTTAAAATGGCTAGTGATCCATTTCTTATGTTGTCAGAAAATTTTATTAAGTAATTAACACTGTAATTACATGATCACAGCACGACGTCTCTCAGTACGGGACATTTCAAACTCTGATGTAGAGGTGATGTGTACATTACCAGCGCAATTTTTACGGTTAATTCATGCACACAGCTAGGCTGGGCCTGACTGTTAGCCGTTCTATGTGCCAGTTACTTGTGCCTCTCTTCACTGACATACCTATCAAAAGGGAAATGTCTGTTGGTCACGGAGCAGTTCGTAATGAAAGTAGTATGTACTTACTCAATACAATAATGTCCTTCTTGAGGAGCTAAACGGTTTTTAACTAGCCAAGAAATTCTCCGCATTTCATGGAAACCGAAGGTTCATTCCCGCATTTATAAGTGCCCGTCATCTGACCCTATCCTGAGTGAGATCCATCCAGTCAATCCCCCACATCCAACTTCCTGAAAATCCATCTTAATATTATTCTCCTCTCCAGGCCTGGGTCTGCCTAGTGGTCTCTTTCACTCAGGTTTCCCCATCAAAACCCTGTATACACTGAAGAATAAAATTCAACTAGAAGCCACTTATTACTTTATTATGCTTATGTTATGCTCAACATGTTTCGGGCACCACTATGTCCATCATCAAGAGCTCACGACGATAGCGTTTGTGTCCATCCTGCTTGCACTTAATTCCCAACCAGCAGCAACTCGAGAATGAGACTCCCTATGTGGTAACCAACGCTTTCGTCGTGAGCTCCTGATGATGGACACAATGGTGTCCGAAACATGTTGAGCCTAACATAAGCATATTAAAGTAATAAGCGGCACGTAGTTGGATTTTATTCTTCAGTTATCAAGATGATGCACTGTCCAGTACACATAAAACCTGTATACACCTCTCCTCTCTCCCATAGTGCTAAATGTTCCCCCATCTAATTCTTCTCTATTTGATCACCTGCATAATATTTGATGAAAAAGTAACATATAGACCCTCAAAATTAATGTAAAGTCAAAAATTTCTTGCGGAAAAAGGAAACTTCTACAGGAAATTGGTTGAAGACCACGTAGAGATAATAAATTATTAAGACACGTGACTGTACCATGCATGCAATTATATACTTATATATCCAAGACTAAGGGAAAAGGCAAAGCGGCAAGTTTGCGAAAAAGTTTTGAGACCAAGACAGTTTAAATTTTCGTGTTTCTCCATATATTGCGAGGTAGTTACCATCCACCAGCAACGCTACTATTTAACACTTTTTTTTTTTCAGACGAGTTACCAGGCAACTGTAACTTTAACGTTACGTGTATTAATGACCAGAAAATCATCAGTGAGTTGTCGAAACATGTAGCTGCGCAACTCGTCAGATACGACGTAAGAAACAGTAGTGTTAATGGCGATTAATTCACTGATCAGATTAAATTGCGTAATGTGCGTAAGGAAGTTCAAGGATTTTACTCAATTAATACACCAACTAATGCACTTACATACAATTTACACATTAAAACACTAAAACTGCTCCGACATGTTTCGGTCCTAAGACCATCATCAGGGAGCCACATTTTCCTTGCTAAAGTCACATTAAAAATAGTCACTGATTAACTTCCTTATACTAATATGAATTTAGCAAGGAAAATGTGGCTCCCTGAAGGTGGTCTTAGGACCGAAACATGTGGGAGCAATTTTAGTGTTTTAATGTGTAACATTTATATAAGTGCATTAGTCGGTGTATTAATTGAGTAAACTCGACAACATGCACGGTGTAACAATGAAAAAAGAAGTTCAAGGCATTTCGATGAAATGTTTAAAGCTTGAGTAATATTCTTGATTCATATATTCTCTTTTGACTGTTTATTTCAAGGATTATTAAAATTTTAATTACCTAAACCCAAAAAGTGTTACTTTGCTGTCTTGAGTATTTTTCAATTGTTGGCCAAGTTGCACTTCATTAAACATCGCAACTTTGTCGAGAACAAAGCACTAAGCCTTTCTGCTCCACATCATTTGTCATGAAGATACTGAAGCGTAAAATAAATGACAGTAAAAAAACAAATTCTGTAATATATCTCCCTTTTAACAAAGTTTGGCAAACCCCTCAAAACTTTCCCCGACGAAATGCAGGTCTGCAGTAAACATGTCTGTGTGTTTACCTTTGAATCCCTGAGGATATTGAGAAAATGAAAGAAAATACAGTTACAAGTTATGCTGTTCGAAAGAACAAAATTTATGACTTCAGATATTATTCTTAACGGATGGTTTCAGAAATCTAGTGCAATTTCTGTGAATACTGTAGAAGGAAGAAGTTCTACTGCAGTTTCTGTGTACACAGCCTTTCATATTTACAGGCAGCTACAAACCGTAACAGCGGTACTTTCCTTGAGGACACAAAGCCGAAGCAAACCCAAAGTGACCGACTATTGTAATATACAGTTCAACGGTTCGGAATGAATAATTAACTGTTTAAACCCCACGGTAACTACGTGTGCCACCTGCTGTAACGCATAGAAGCTCTTACATCTTACTCACAAGATTATTTGTGTGCCGTGTGATCCTCATAACAAGGAACGATTACTTCCCTAACGAGCATTATCTGACTGGCCTCATTTATTGATTTGGGGTTTGTTCTTTGTGAGGCAGGAAACAAATTTCTATTTATAATTTAGATAAATTCAAATCTTCAAGGAATTAAGCATTAAATCCGTCCATGTTAACTTGATTTTACCTCTTATTGAAATAAATGAATGAAGAGAGTAATAACCAGGACGTTGGAATACTTTGTTAGCATTTGGTAACAAGACAGTTATGTCCACGGAAACAATTGTAAAGGAAAACAACCCGAAGCTTATACTGTTTGATAAACTTCTTTCTCTGCATCACCTTCAGGCCTTAAAGGGCAGTGATTGCTGTAAAGTAGTGTTTGTTTTGTACTGTACCACCTGCTATAACCTTCAGAATGTGTATATTTCAAAACATTTTTATTTACACGTTCCGTGTGATTCTCACAGAAAACGGCAAATATTACGCTAAACAAAATTAACAGACTAATCGTGATAGACATGCATGTTTTTCTTGAATGTAGGTAAGACTTAATGAATGCCGATATATTATTCAGACGAATTTCAAACATCACAACGTTAAAGCATACTATTTGCTTGTACCTCTGTTCCCTCCACTAGAATCCAAATCTGCCAAACGTTTACGTGTTTCAGCGTCGATTTTGTAAGTATGCCATATGTAAAGAGATCAACAAGTAAGATTAGCACAGTATTAAAAGTTGATATGAATGAGATGGGCTGGGCATGTGGCGCGTATGGGTGAGGAGAGGGGGGTGTATAGGGTCTTGCTGAGGAAACTGGAGGGAAGGAAACCAATGGGGAGACCTAGGCGTAGATGGGTGGATAATATTAGGATGGATCTCCAGGAGGTGGGATGTGGGTATATGGACTGGATTGGGCTGGCCTAGGATAGAGACAGGTGGCGGACGCTTGT
>Ga0123354_10014633_pt1 | contig 12225 bp, 2 predicted proteins | sample TergutLab28metaG_2_FD_97872 | JGI IMG/M metagenome (GOLD analysis project Ga0123354, IMG submission 97872) | Labiotermes labralis P4 segment gut microbial communities from Petit-Saut dam, French Guiana - Lab288 P4 | ecosystem: Host-associated > Arthropoda: Insects > Digestive system > Gut ... | reverse complement strand
ATATATATATATGAATTTCTTGCCTAGTATGAGATCAAAAATTCGTTATTTTGCTCCTAAGAGCCTTCTTCAGAGACGTGTTGCCAGATTCCTGCACTGTCAGTTTACAGCTTTTATTGCAATAGTGATCATGATGTGACTTCGTTTTGTAAGTGAGGTAAATGAAGAGTTTAATGTTTTTATGACCATGATAATTCAGAGTGCTTACTTCTGGGCAGTGACACCGTGCGGTCTTGTGAGTGTATATGGGCGTTTCAGAGTATCTAGTTGCTAATGGAAGCTACTACCCACCTCTTAGCCCACAACGTGTACTTATCCAGAAGACAAAGGTCTGACAGAATTTAGTTTAAATGTCCACCGAAACGAAACTTGCTTCAAATAACCACGACTGTCTAAACAGACACTCTACAACTTGGAACATATTTACGTCCCAAAAGTCCGGCGCAAATCAAATTTTGCCCAGTTCGTAGCGGAGTATGAAAACTGCCAACACTACAGATATGAGTATAAAAACGATCTGCAGTTGAAGTCGAAACTCCAGTACAATGATCGGCCGCAGAAAGAGAGAGCCGGCGTCTGAGTTATTGCCCAGCAGTATTCTTCCACCATCTCCGTCTCATTTCGCTTTAATTCCCGCAAAAGAAAAATTCGTCGCGTGTTTCAGAATTATTTCCACATTTTAAACTTTCAGCATAGTGTAAATCTGAAACTATTTCGCACGAAATTCTCTTAAGGCAGGGAGTGTCTGTAGTGAATATTCATTTTTAGTCACTTTATTTTTCATAGGATACATTTTTGTGACTATGGATACAGACGTACATGACTTTCATATAAACTTGAGTTGTAATTGATCAGTCCTAATGAAAATTAAATTAATTGGATCAGATAGTAACCAAAAGTTTCGCCGAAAATTTTTCTGTGGTGTTTTTGATGAAACACTACAACGGATTTGTGTTCCTCTACGTGTTCCTCTGCGTGTTCCTCTACGTGTTCCCCATTTAGTTCTCGTAAGACATCAGAAGCCAGAATATTGACTGCATAAATTCGAATATGACAGGACCCCAATTACACACATGTGTTACAATTTGAAATTTGACCTGCTTTGGAGGTGCTGAAGTAGAGAATTTGACGTGAATATGTGGGAAGAAATTACAGCAGACTGAACAAGATTGTAGTGAGAAATTTTGTAACTTTTCACTTTTCAGAAAATTTTATTAAGACTACGAGACCAAAGAATATGAGTTTGATTGGAAAACGTATGTTATGAAAACCAAATACAGGACTATGACCAGAATTTATAAAGGCAACAACCCGCTTAATATATGTACCCGTGGATGGGAAGATAATATTAAAACATATCTGAAAGAAATAAAGTGTGACGTCGTCGTTTTGCTCAAAACAAGGAGAAAAATTAGGGTTACATATAATGAGAGAATTTCTACTAGCTAAGAAATCATTACATTTTCAAGAGCAAATCGATTCAGAGGAGTTACTCTGGAATCCATAAATTTGTACTCCACTAACACAAGAACCAAGTGTCTGATTCAATTTCGGTAGTGTTGAGGACATTCCGTCCTATTACAGCATATGAATATTTAACTAATTGGTTGACACAGGGGATTTTCCAGTCATATCATAATCGTATAGCTGGCAAAAGAAAATACCACCTGAGATACATTCTTTCAATGTGTGACGCAACAAAATGGGAAAAACTGTTACCTGTCTAATAGACTACATCATACCACATCCCGGAAGAGAGTTATCTGAACATTCACTACTATGATGAAACCAAACCTGAAGGACGAAGCCCTATGTAATCATTTGTATTCTTTGGTCTAACTGTTGTACATGGATAATATACGTACTTTCTTCAAGCTATCTGCTTCTGCCTTATGACGAAGCTAAAAACAGTATTATAAGATTTAGACCTGAAAGAGATAGAAGTACTTTTTTTCTTAAAAAAATGCTACTATAAACACAGAGATGAAATCTTGAATTTCATAAAATCGAACACTACGTATATTTCTGATATTTAATCTAAAATATGGTCATGCATAACTGGACTGCTTCCAGATGAATGAACTCTAATGTTGTACCGAACTTTAAAATCGAAGAGACTGTGAGGAAATGCTTGTAATTTGGCACGGTATTAGAGGTGAGTGTGTTTGTAAGGTGGTTCTTGAAAGTCAAACATATTTTAATTCTATATAAATTTATTTATTAATTTTGTGGGCTCTTCAAAGTGTCTTTCAATAACTCAGAACATGCAGTTTCGTAAGCTGTGATGGTTATTGAATAACTAATTAACTGGAATGGATGTGGAGAGCAATAATATTATGCGATTTTACTGGAGACGTTAAGGAAAATCACGAAAAAATCCAGCCATTTCAACCCGCATCCGGGCTGAGATTTGAAACTGGCGCCTTCCGAATATGACAGCCATTACTATACAGCCTTGCTGTAATTTCAGGGGACGGAGATCGTAAGTGAGGATCGAACCGTGAAGCATTTACACTGCCATAGCAAGAGAAATGGCTGGAAATGCAAGACTGAGATTTTACTGTAAATAATTTTGTCACTCGTGATCGTGACCGTGCAGCCTGTTAGAAGTGAACCGACATTTAAAACAGACTTGCTGATTCCATCTTTAGGGTAGACGGTTCTCCTGATGTGGAGGTAACAAGAGCCTCTGAAATGTCAACAATATTCTACCAGACTGCACGGCCATCTATCCTGATGACAGAGAAAGTGCCTTTATTACGCCGGTACATACAATTTCTACCAAACCACACGGCGTCGTTTTCCAGACGTCACCGCTGTAAGAACATCTGATAGCACAATCCGTTACCAACAACATGCTATAATGTGATAAAGATCCCTCTTGTTGAAAATTGTCAAATTTACCATTTCAGAAATCCGGAAAGAACAACAGGGCTGAAGTGTGGTGATCTTGGAGGACACATTTTCGGATCTAACGCCTCATGATAAGGTCAACTACCGGCTATCTATCCATCGTGCTACGCAAAGTGCGGGAGTGGAAAATTACTGACAGAAACTTCTAGTTAAGCTCAATTACAATATTTTCTTCTACAATATGTTAAAGAGTAACTACTTAGTCCATGGAGCTACAAAATTTAGGGCCTTTTCCTTCGTCAAGTGGACGGCACGTTCCGCTCATTCCCTGCCTTCAACAATTTCCGACTCCAGTATTTCTCACGTCTTCCTCAATATCCTAAAGCCATCTCCTTGCTCACCAACACTGTCAAACCACTCTACATCAATCAGCTCTGTTTGCTGTCGAATCGTTAGAATTTCTGTGCCCTGTTACGCGGTCCAGAGTTTCTAATATAGGAAGTGAGATCAGCTCTTGACGGTCACTATTGTGTCTTTCCTCTTTCCTTCCAGCCAAATGCCAGGATAATGTTTAAACGCGTTCGCAAGTTTGCGACAGGCGACTATTAGATCCGTCATGCCTTTCTGTCTGTCTTTTGCCTGTATGTCCGTCCACTTGTCCGCATGGAACAACTCGTTCCCCACAGAATGGATTTTCAAAAGATTTGACACATTCCAGTGTTTTTCCAAATCTGTCGAGAAATTTCAAGTTTGATTACAATCTGACAAAAATTACGAATAATTTACATAAAGACCTATGCATTTATGACCGTAGTTCGCTGAATTCTTGGAATGAGAAATATTTCAAACAAAATTTTAGAAAATTAAAACACAAAAGTTTGTTCAACTTTTTTTTAAAAAGAATCATGCAATTTATAAGCTAATATGAAAAAATATAGTAGAGTCAGAAAGGCCACAAATGACAATATGGCGCATGCCATTTCTCTCAGAATATGTAATACTTACTGCTTTCCCACAACAACGATGGTTCTGAGGCGAATGCCCCACTTTGTTACGTTAGACGTACAGTGCCTGTCTTGATCAAATATAAAATCAAGCTACGATCCTTTCCCTATGCATTTCTTCTTCTTCATTAATAAAAAATATTTTGGCGACCAGAAATATCGCTCAATAAAATTTGACTAAATAAATAAATAACAAATCTGTTTTAATATTACTATTTTAATTTCTGTGACATTAATTATCGCTCTTGGCTTATGTCCATTAGCTCTTGGTTAAGTCTTCTTCTCCAGCTTCCTTGGCCATTTACACAACTGAAAAACCTTTGGATACTTTCCTTTCCCATCCTTTTAATATTATATTTCTCTTATCAGTAGATACCTCGAAATTGAAAATGGCTAACAGCCTGCAGCCTCCTAAAATTCCGGATTGATGTTCTGTTCACTATAGATTTAGCCCAGTGAGTTGTCAACACAATGTCCGCCACTCGCCTGATCTGAACTCCAGCTCTCACCATTACATTCAGTTTTTCACTTTTGTGTGATGTCTAAATATTCCGACTTTCATCCATTCAATTACTTGCACTGAGTGGGATCCAAATTCAGAAGCAAACAGTTGCTCAACTGATCGAGAAAATCTTTACATTTTATGGCACTCAGTTTATTACCGCATTTCAAAGAGACTCTTCTTGGTAGCTGTCCTGAGTCAGACGAAACTATACCACACATCATCATCATCATCATCATATATCTTTCATGGAGTTGGGCCATTTGTTGACCCGTTCCGGTCTCACGTATTCGGAAGTCTCTACTATACCACACCATTCCAAATTATGACTTGTTCTTTCAAGATTCTTTAGAACATTGCCTCACTAACATCCAGGTCTCACAAGTTGCTTCCTTCCTTCTTGCTTCTCCACCAAATTCTACTTCTGTCTCAAGCATGCAATGTGTCGAGCCCACATCAACCTCCCATATTTCGTCTCCCCAGTATTTGATGCAAATTATGGATCTCCTGCTGCTTTCTCCATCATTCTGTAACTTAATCCGTCTTGGATCCAAATTTTCTCCCCAGCACCCTCTTCTGCACATCCTCATTTTATGGTATGTACTGGACGCTAAACACCAGGTTTCATACCCCCGCGCAGTGAACAGTAGTAGTCGTAATAATGGTAGTAATAATAACAATAATCAGTACCGAAAATACAAACCGATTGAGAAAAGCCAGCAGTTAAGAAAACCATAACCTATCTCTGAACTAGGTACTTTGAGGCTTCACAGTTCTTTCAAAATTTAAAGAGACAAAAATTAATTTAATATTTATTAAAATGAAATTGAAAAGAGAGTAATTATAGCTAATAATCTTCATATATTCGCAAGGAACATTTTCACTAAGAAATATTCTGCGTAGAATCTTGTTTTACGAAGCCGTAGCCTAGCTGCAGACATTTCCAAGAAGCATGTTTACTTTCCCTCACTCATTACGTCAGAGTATTGAGCCTTTAGTGCAATCTACACGCACTGGTGTGGCGAGGAAGCCAAAAAATATAGTTTCAACCAAAACATCGTGTAGTCTTGAGAAAACTTTTCTTTTACATTCCGTCGACTGTATTGACCGTTCTGGGGGTACACAAATTATAAATACATTAATCAGTGAATAAAACATTTGATGACGACTCCATCACTAAATTTTTATCATTGGGGGAGAAAGGTTAAGAAGGGGAAGGGGGGATAAAAAGAAGAGAAAAAGTCGGAGGATAAGGGACCACACCCTGCAGAACCGTAAGTACATATATATGGCCGTCTTAATGACGTAAGCACAAAACAAAGAAAACATGTTGGTTCGTTCCTCGAGCTGCATCTTCGCTTTTTCTCCCCCTTCCTTCTTCTATATATTCAAGCTTTTCATTTTCTCCCCCAACCCCCGTCTTTGCCACAGTCTCACTCACATGCGCGCAAATGAAATCGATTAAAATGCGAGCTTGGGCAAGGCAAGGGGAAGTAATAAGGGAGATGGGGAAGGGGTAGTTTTTCAGAAAAGGAGAGGGTATGTATATAAGGCCGTAAGAGTAAGATAGGGGACGTGAGGGTGTGTGAGAAAGAGGGATTCGTGTTGTAGAATTTTCTGCATCCGTCCCTTTCTCTCTTCCTTTCACAGTCACCCATCTTTGTCTTCTTCCCCATGCACACATTTCTTCTTGGGCCAGATTTTAACGATTGCTAAGGCTGGGCAGACAGACGTACATACTGCTTGGTGTACAGAACAGCAAGGGGGTTGCAGGGGGCAGGAAAAGGGTTGATGAGAGAGGGTATGTGAGGTATAAGGAGAGGGTTGAACGGGCGTGGGTGGAAGGAGGTGGAATAGATGAAGAAATTTCCAGCAACATTTTCTTAGTGGAAGAAGAGTAAAAGAAAGCAGGGAGGGGAGTGGAAGGTGTTGGAGGAAGAGGTTTCTAGTCTTCATGCAAAGGGAGAGAAAAAAAAAAGAAAGGTCGGTTACCATGACCACCATTGAAAAGACAATATAAAGTTATATATTATACATACCCCAGCATATGTAGAAGTAATGTTTTATGGTCCACGCCTCCTTTCTTTGTAGTGTGTTGACATGAATTATTCCTCGATCCAATATAAACTTCCCATTCTGACGGACTATATTTATTTAATGCTGAAACACATTTTCTTTTTTTTCATTCAGGGCAACGTGGAACTTGAGAAGTGGAAGACATTTTGTTATTGGTAGTACGTGACGATCGCTGATTTAGGGGATAAAACGCCGTGCAGACTGGTAACAATGTAAAGGCGTTTCGAAGGTAGTACATCTCAAACGTTGTGTAGATTGTATATTGCTGCCAGTCACACTCGATGAGAAACTAAAAAGATTCTTATTGGTCTGAAGATCCAGTTAATGCAACGATAGGTATTTCAGTGGAGAAAGTCATTCGAATATTTGCATCTAAACACGTAAATGAATAAGCGTGTACGTAGACTCTTTGGTAGAACATAAAGTTTTAATCTTCAAAGCTTTCATTTTCTATACAGTGGACGTTTAAAGTGTAAAGCTTTTTACTGCACTTAGCGGTAGAAAGCTGGAAATAAGAAGATGCTAAACTTCAGCAGGGAATATATATTTTAAATCCATGGACCAGAGTTCGCCTTTCAAAAGCTGATACTCTGCCAGTTGATAGACAAATTCCCTTCATTATATGAAACCAGAATAATCATTGTCCATATCGAAACCAGTTATCCCTCCTTCCCATTCTAAGCTAGATAACTGAAGTCTAAATCTCAGAATCCTACTTATTTCAGATTATTTCAAATATTTTCTCCAGATTTAAATTTGGGAGTCGATATAACTAGGCTCCGAATTTTACCAACGAGCCTCGAAATTCGGTTCCCGGCAAGGATAAAAATACTTACCTTCTCCACAACATCCATATCAGCTGTGGGACTTATTCAGACTTCTATTCAATGATTGTCAGGGTTTTACCACAGGCCTGATAATGAGGCCGGGGCGTCAGTATAAAAACTCACTTGTCTTACGATGAGATACGCAATTCTACGCAAAAAGGAAGAAAATTAAAAGAATATTGTACTAAATGAGGTTCTTTCAATTCTTCAATAATTACGATCAATTTGTGTTAAAGATGATGATGGACTGATTGCATAGGAGTTGGGTCTTCGAGAATGTTTCCTGCGTTATCCTACAGAGCACCTTCGCTGCAGCCGCCTTGTTTGTTGGCCGGTTTATCAGGAACGTACGTTACACTTCTAGACAGGTGGCAGACGAGAATAAATGAACGGAATTCTATAACAGTTCGGAAGGAAAGTTACGAAAAACGTATAAAAGAATCAGAAGGAAGAAAAAAAGAGACAGGCAATGTGCGTATAACTTAACATTGAGGCGCGTTCGCATAACCCTTGTTGCCGTGGGAAAGCAATAAGTATTACGAAATCCGAGTGTGTGTACGTAGCCTTAGTTATCCGGCATGAAAATCACTTGGGCCTTATTATATTGTCGTCCATGGACTGCCCGGCTGTACAACATTTTTCCACATTATCTCACAAAAGACGCGATTGTTGGGGGGGGGGGAGAAAATCTATTGAACGAAATGTGTGTGTGCTTTAATTTTCTGTACAATTTTTCTGAAACATTTACATTTCAACGAAGAATTCAGCGAGATATTATCATAAATGTGCATAGGCCTTTATATTAAGTACCTATTATTCCTGTCAGATTTTAAAAAATTGGAAGTTTTCAACAGATTTTGGAAAAATACTGACAAACAAATTTTCATGAAAATCTGTTGAATAGAAACAGAGTTGTTTCATGTGGATGGAGGGACAGACAGATAGACAGACAGATAGACAGACAGACAGACAGATAGACAGACAGCCATGACAAAGCTAATAGTCACTTTTCGCAATTGTGAGAACCCCCCCACCTCCCCCCCACAGAAATTTCTTTTTGTCTAAGTTTATGTTTTATTTAACGAACCTGTTACTATCTGTGGATGTAGGCGATGATTAGTGACTGCTGAATTGGAGAGAGTCTGGAATAAATCCGTTGTTTACCCATTGGTCCTACAATGCCGGTTTATTCTCGGTGGGATTAGAACGAACCACAAGAATCACAGTCAGAATGACCTCCTTTGAAGCTGATATCTGAACCAGTGACCTCCTGAGTAAGAGGCAGCTGTGCTGCCTAATCAATGGCCTGAATTTTAATATTTCAGAATGTGAAGCTGCTTAAAATGCCACTGCCTTCCAAGTTGTGATGACATTTTTGCCAGTATAAATTTTCACATTCTTCCCGGGAAATCTGCTATCTCCAATATAATCCTGAAGATGGGGGCAGCACGTACAACCGAAATGTCCGTTAATATCTACCAGAATCACGATATCACATCTCAGAAGACGGCTGTCTTCGTAGTTACTGCCGCGAAAACCTCACAGCTCGCAAATTACTTTGAAGTCTTCTCCTAGTTAGTAAAAGCACGAGGAATATGAAGGGTAGAGACCCTGTGTAACAACAAACCGCTACGTCACCACAAGCATCAGGTATTACCCCGCTAACGAGGTAGCAATGTCTCCATAACAACATAGGTTTATTGTGACCGTCCTTAGATTTGTCTTAGTTAAAGCATTTATTGACTGAGCCTCGAAACGGAGAGTTTGGCTGCTGCCATGAGTTCGCGCAAGGACGGCACTGTAAGAAGAACGGTGTGTTCGGGAAACAACCACGTTGAAAGACGATACAACGGAAGGAAAAGTGCCGGTTTGACGTGGCGTAATACGATGTGGAGTGAGAACGCTTAGCAGGTAAACGTTAAACGTAATGCACACACCACATCACCAGACCTGAGTAATTTCCCTTCATTAAGGAAATGGCACTCACAGCTCATTATTCATACTCATAAACAAGAGAGCCAATGTACATATACCTTAATCTTTAGACGCCTAACGTCAACTATAGTTGACGTACCGCACCGCTAACCTCCAAAGTTGCATTTTATATATTTATTCAACAAATATAAGTACGGAATATTTTAAACATGGTGTATAATCTTCGTTTTTTTTCTCTTCAAAATGCAGTTTGTTTCATAATTCTAACGTATTTGGTTCCTGTATTATTCACATTTTATATACAGGGTGTGCTAAAATTAAAAAAATAATTCCGGGGGCAAAAGGTTAATATTGTGGCGTGTTCGTTTACTGTTTATCGCCCTCGGTTATCCTAACAGCATGATATCAATTCATTCGAAGAGAACTATTTTATGGCGATTAAGTGTCGCCAGTAACAGCAAAACGTAATTAGGTCTTCATGTAGGGTCCCCTACACTCTTACCAGATTTTAATCACCTTTGGGTTTTGCCGATCGACTTCCAGAATTTCCCCAATACCAAATTTCACGGAAATCTGTCCAGTGGCAGCCGAGTTGATACATATGGAGAGACGGACAGACAGATGGACGGAAGTGACAGAGCGAATTGGCGCTCTTCGCGACTATTCGAATGCGCCCAAAAGCCAACTCTCAAACACGGTCAGCTGTTTTAACTACCCTGATAAGCATGCTAGCCTCGCCGAATTACATTATTAGCAAAATGACGTTACGAAGATCACTATCCATCTCTACTTTCTGCTTCTGTGCTATATCTGACGTAAGGTTTGGTTGTAGGAATGAAAACTTTGAGACTTGATCCGATATAAGCTATCAAACACTGCGTCCCATATTAATGGGATAATACCGCGGAGTTGGGTTTAGGCAGTAAAGAGTGACATCTGACGGACCGCTCCACAAACACTCTTAACTTAATGTGTATAAATTTTATATAGTGCGTTCAGTTCTAAGGTGTGTCATCCCCATTTTTTTTGAAAGGGATTCAAAGGTAATTGTAATTGTGATAACATGAAGATGGCCGCTTTAGGCCGAGACATTTAGTTATTTACTTTGCTAATAAATACCATCATCTAGCATACAATTATAGTTGTATCTAGGAAGTGTGTCATCCCCGTTGTGTGTGCGAAACTTGGAAAATTATATGTAGTCAAACACAACTGTGTCACATGAGGTGTTGTTTTTATTGATTCCTCTTTTTGTTTTTTCTGATAAGGCCCGTATGTAGAGATCTCTACACCACGTGCGCGTGCATGCTTATAGTAAGATCTTAAGTTCCCCTAAGACAACATGAAGATGGCCAGTACAGGCCGAAACATGTAGTTGTCCATTATATAGTCATTAAATACACCTCATGTGACAGAGTTGTGTTTGACTACATAGAATTTTCCAATTATATTTGTGTTTTCTGACTGAAATTAACTCACCATTAGTGCGTACAGTGAACTGCATATGTGCTGCTGATTTTAATAGGCATGTTCGACCTCCTGTTTACCCAGAACCAAAGACTAGGATTTTAAAGCCAATAAGCTTAAGCTGTAACCAGGCTGTGTCGACAAGCGGGAACTGAAGAAGGCCTTGTCATCACGCGGTCGCGGTGCTGTCTACAAATTGGTAGTACTAAAATAGTAAGAAGAGTGGAAAGCTTGGCATGCCATCCACACAACTGTCAGAGTGTTCAACCCACTGACGATGTGTGGGAAGTGCAGAAGACGAGGCAGTAAGAGCATTCTAATAATGGTAATTACTCACCAATAGTCACGGAGTCACATCTTTACAAACGCGACGAAAACGCCATTTCTGAGTACATCATCATCTTCCTCAAGATACGAGGCCGCGTCCCTTTCGGTTTTGAAGCTTCTATAACAACTATAGACATTTTATCTCAGTAATTAGCCAACTTGTTGCAAAAAATTTTTGTTTTACAATAAGTTTATTTCATGCATCTACATGTTTCGAGCACATGCGTTCATCATCAGGAGGTCAAAATTGCATTACACAGCCTATGGTATCTTCACACTGAAACAAGTGAGTGGTCTAAAATTACTAAAAATACAATTCTATATATATATGAGCGAATTGCATTTTAGTAATTTTAGACCACTCACTTGTTTCAGTGTGATGATACCAGAGGCTGTGTAATGCAATTTTGACCTCCTGATGATGAACACATGTGCTCGAATCATGTAGAGGCACGAAATAAACTTACTGTAAAACAAAAATTTTGTGCATCAAGTTGGTTAATTATTTAGATAAAATATACTGAGATGCACGGTCAGCAAAAGTAAAAAAAATAATTACAGGCATGTTAGTTTTCTTTTGTTTTGGAAATATATTCCATTATTATACTATGGCATTGTGGGTTATGGTACCGTGTAGTCTGGTAGGCTAGAAAGACTGCAAAGGCACAAGGGAAGACACGCTTCGTCTGTGATGGCACGCCAGTCCTAACTGCAGAGTAGCGTGATCAGAGAAAGACATTCCCCTCATGATTGATTCATTCACCAGACAAGCATCTTAACACAGACAGATGTAAAGTTATGTTCTGTCAGACGTCTAATTTTTTCTTGTTTCCTTCTGAGACTTATATTTTCGTCGAAAATAACTGGCCGACGCCAATTTCGATTCACCTAAGACCAACATAAGTCCGGAGTTTTGTCTAAAAGTGGAATCGCACGTTTGAATCCCTTTCAAAACAAAGGCATGTAAGCGTCATTAATTCTTTCCTCGAGATGTTACAGTAGTGTGTGTTGTAGTGAGGTTATGTGTGTTATTATGTTGTAGTGAGGTTATGTGTGTTATTGTGTTGTAGTGAGGTTATGTGTGTTATTGTGTTGTAGTGAGATTATGTGTGTTATTGTGTTGTAGTGAGGTTATGTGTGTTATTGTGTTGTAGTGAGGTTATGTGTGTTATTGTGTTGTAGTGAGGTTATGTGTGTTATTGTGTTGTAGTGAGGTTATGTGTGTTATTGTGTT
>Ga0123354_10014632_pt1 | contig 12226 bp, 3 predicted proteins | sample TergutLab28metaG_2_FD_97872 | JGI IMG/M metagenome (GOLD analysis project Ga0123354, IMG submission 97872) | Labiotermes labralis P4 segment gut microbial communities from Petit-Saut dam, French Guiana - Lab288 P4 | ecosystem: Host-associated > Arthropoda: Insects > Digestive system > Gut ... | reverse complement strand
TACGTGTTTTTCCAAGCGGTTGGGGGTGGCCAGGTTTTGGGGGGCTCTCGGGGGCCTGGGGGGGGGGGGGTTTAACCCCCCTCCCAAGCCCCCCCCCCCCCCCTGGTACGCCACTGTGTGCATGGAATTTCTTGACTAGTTGCGGAATTGTTAGCTACTAAAGGATTATGCTCCTCGGAGTTAGTTCAGTATGTCGTGTTTCACGTTCCGGGACATTACACACTTGCACAGAACTGATATTTCCCTTTGGTCGCGTTACGTCAGCACAAAGAAATTACAACGCGCAGCACATTCCAGTTTGACCGGAAGAACTTTCTAATCCATGGACCGCAGTACAGCAAAGCGCACCGAGTGGCCACTGGAAAGGATACGAGGAAGAAAATAACCGAACACAGAGAAAGAATAAAACTACTACAAAAGGGGCAAAATAGGCACGAGACAAAGAGAAAAATTTTTAGATAAGACACAGAAGTAGGAAGAAGTGAAAGGAAGTATAACAATATGATGACAGGTTACACAAACACACGCGAAATTACAAGTCGAGATGAGAGGTACAGAGAGAGAGAGAGAGAGAGAGGAGATGAAGTGACGTACAAGTACAAGAAGTGAAGAACAGTTCTCATTCTTTAACAGAAAGGGTGAAAGAAAAACAGCCACAGAGAGTTAAAAACAAGAATTCAAAAGCTGATCATATTGCCGTTCACATTGTTTAACATTTTGGCGCCGGAATTATTTTTTTAATTTTAGCACACCTGTATATAAAATGTGAATAATACAGGAACCAAATACGTTAAAATTATGAAACAAACTGCATTTTGAAGAGAGAAAAAACGGAGAGTATATACCATGTTTAAAATATTCAGTACCTACATTTGTTGAATAAATATATAAAATGCAACTTTAGAGGTTAGCGGTGCGGTACGACCACTATAGTTAAAGACATTAGGCGTTAAAAGGTTGATGATGAATTGTGATGGTTTTAAACCAGACGCAAGATACGAGAGATAGTCTGGCTCTACCAGACGGACAATAAAGGAAGGGCAAACAGTTTGATTTCTCTTCTGGGTTTCGAAGAATTATCAGTAATTTAGAAGAAACGTGAGGAGCGGAGAAACATGTAGAAGTAAACGTAACCCTCTGCAGAATAAATCGAAATCCAAGATTCTCTGCAGCTGTTCGATTTGGTGTCGAGCCGCCCTTGGCTCATGACTAGATCCTACTGAAGTACAGAGTCTGATGGTGGTAGTCACTGTCGCCTGAGGGCGTTCTCCGTGAGGAAATGACGGGTCAGCCCTGTTTCACCTGTCTTTCAATCTTCCTTCATTTAAATACTTAGTCCTACGTTTCACAGGTAAAGGTAAAGTGTTCTGTTACAGGCCCGGTGTGGCTCAGAGGGTGTGGTAGAGGTATAGCTCTACTCTTCCATGACCGCGGCACTAGAAGGGGGTGAGTGGTCAGCAGCACGCCCCGGCCGCAATCTACCCTCGGAAATGACCCGGCACCAATTGTACAAGAGGCTGAGTGGGCCCCAGGGCCGGTCTGGACGGGCGGAAAATCTCGTCCCCACCGGGATTCGGTCCCGGACCGTCCAGCTCGTAGCTCAGTCACTATACCCACTGAGCTACCGGGCCCACGTGTTTCACAGGCATTGCTCTAAATTATATGTAATTCCAGTTCCTGCCTCACACAGAACCAGTCCTCGTCCACAATAAAGATACGCCGCTCAACGCTGGTGTAAAAAACAATCGGGATTTGGACTGAGAATCACACGGGACGCATAAATATACCGAGGAACAAAATACACAGTTTTAGGCGCGTTCGCCTAAGTTGCGAGAAGCGCCCATTAGGCTTCGTCATGTCTGTCCGTCTGTTCCCATTTCATCTCGGCTCCCATTAGACGGATTTCCGTAAATCTGATAATGAGAACATTTATGAAAAGCTGACGAGAAAATTCAAATTTGGTCAAAATCTGACAAAAATATTGGGCACTTTACATCAAGACCTAAGTGGGCTGTATTTTCAACGACATCATTTCGCTACAAAACCGCGGGATGTGGTTGCCAGGCTGTTCGAATAGCCGAGAACGAACAGGCATTACGAAATGCATGCAGCTCAATAACAATACTAAAGTGAAGGCGTTGTTGCGTTTAAATGGCAAAGGCGAGGATTTGTACATAATACGAACGCGCCACAATGTTACGTCACACATACATTTCCTATCTTGTTCGAGTCAAAGCAAGGTGGCCCCTACACACACACACACACACACACACACATATATATATATATATACACACACACATATACATACATGTGTGTGTGTGTGTCGTGAGGCTTAAAAGGTTGTAGACAGCTAGAAACAGTCGATTAAAATTAAGGAATGAAGTTTTGAGCGCATGGCTATGTCTGTCTGTCTGTCTGTCTGGATACAGAAAATATCAGCACAGCTTAAAGAGGGATTAGCTCAAAAAATGTGGAAACATTTAGTAACACCTAGACCTAAATTCAAACATGGAAATTTATAAATGACGTGTAAAGCGCAAACACGCAGAATTGCTATCAAACTCTGTATCGGGTACAGAGCAGAGATGCTAGGTTTAACTGGAAGAGATGATACGACCCTGGCTACACGTGCAAGAGAGACTGCATAGAATGTGGTCTCACGCGTGTGAATAATGAATGGAAATGGTACTAATCAGGAAATATTGGCTCCACCGGCATTATACGTAGAGTACAGAGTAAGGGGCTTGAATGGCGGGGCCAAGGGGGGGGGGGAGAAAGAAAGAGAGAGGCGAAGATAAGACCGGGAAGACGAAAAGCGGAAGACCCAGACTAAGATGGCTGCGTTGATAAAGTTCTGAGGAACATAAGAAACGGAAGACGGAGTAAAACAAGAGACAGAGGGGAATGAGAGAGTCTACGATCCTGCAGGTAGTCTAACGCCGTGGAGTGACACGAGTAAGTACAAAAAACATTATCCCTGTGCACGTCATGAAAGCATACAGGGGAAGCGGAGCTATGACTCCATTCGCTTTTTTTTTAACATCGACCTTAGATGGAATAAGCGATCAGCTTCACGCTCCACCCAAAAGGCGCCCCGTATCCATTCAACATGAAAGTGGGTCGGCCCCAGAGCAGGTCTGGAGATTTCGTATAAAGGAACCATCTCCTGTCTCTGCCCGTAATCGAACCCATAACTATCCAGCTCGCAGCCTAATCACTATACTGACTACAGTAAAATTAAGTATCATAAAGAATAAGTGATAAAACAAAAGTCAAGGATTGCTGCAGGTAATAGATGTTTCTCTATAGTCCAAAACAAATATTTAGGTCTACTCATAAGCAAAGCGGTTAAAATTTATATATATATACACACATATACACACACACACAACGACGGTGAAAACAGTTGTAGTGTTTGGGCGTGAAACAAGAGCTATGACAGAGAGGGATGTGACAAAACTGGGTACATGGGAGAGGAAATATTAAGAAGGATACATGGACCGGTGGTAGAGCAAGGAATATGGAGAATAAGAGTTAATCAGGAACTGAGGGAACTATATAATGAGATCTACCAGTATACAGAGTAGCAGATATTAAACAGAAGAGATTGGAATGAACTGGACATGTAGTAAGAATAGAGCAGGGAAGGACAGTTCAGAAAATATCTGAGAATAAACCGGAAGGAAGTAGGAGAAAGGGAAGACCTAGACTGAAATGGCTGAAAGATGTAGGAAAGGATCTACGAGAGATGAAGTTTAAGAGATGGCGACAGAGGACAGTCGATAGGGAAGAATGGGCGTCCGTAATTAAGGGGGACAAAGTTGTCAGAGGGACGAAGAGCCGGGGAGTGTTAAAGAATAAACAGGTGTCTTGTTAGGCGTTAAGCCCGGCTTGTAGTCGAAGCCGGTACTGGCAACAGCAGATGCAGCACTCACAACTTGGGAGACGCGCTCGCTGCAGCTCCTCCCCGAATAACCCACATTCTCTACATTCTCTACGTTTTTAGACTTGGTCAGTGACCAAGTCTAAAAACGTGGTGGTTGTCGATATGGAACGACAGGACCTTGAAAACCAGTCCAAAATTAGAAAAAGCGTATGACTGTCATCCACAGATTTCCGGGCTAATGTCTGGGGGTGTGGTATCTATCTTTCCGCCGAGCCTTGAGCAGTACGTAAGGATTTCGTGACGCAGCTTCCGACACACTAACCACAGTCCTGCAATTCGACGCGGTCGACAAGACGGGCAGACGGTTGACCACAGGATTCCCTAGAAATAGCTGCATTTATTCATCTTGCGGAGGCTGTGGTTTCACTAACGTTGTCAGTATTACAAATGTACATCGTGCCCTGCTTTCCTTACTTCACAGACAAAGTGATGCATGTGGCATCATGATATACGCGAATATATGTGACTCCACATAAGTTGCAAGTCAGGAAACGTGCGTACAGCTTAATAAGTTAGTCAAGTTAGCCCCGTTTCTTGGAAATTAGATCGAGAAGAGCTGCCCTTAGGCAGAGCGCGCTGGACACAAGAACGCGTGTTTTGTTTGCTGCATAACTTAGCTTTAACCCCCCCCCCCCTTTTGCACTACGGCCGATATTTAGCGAATTGCGCTAAAGATGCGTGCAGAAAAGCAAGTATGCCTTCACGTAAAGTGCCGGTCATTTTTCTCCGATTTCAGCCAAAATTGGAATGTGGATATAAATCAGATGCAAAATATACAAAAATGTGATTTTTGTTTTTTTGATGGGAGCCATCCTGTTGTGCTATAGTATTATATATAGGATCCCATTCTGTAGAACTGAACATGTCATGTCCATGTACTGAAATGTCTGCCTGATGATGGTTATTTGTAACCGAAACATGTAGCAAACTTTATATTAGTAAAATATTGTTGTGTTTTGACTGAACGACATTTTAGTTAATGTGAAATCTGTTGGATCACGGATTGTTACGTGTGAACAGGCAAAGTTCAGCACTTTTAACGATTTTCTTTGTGAAAGCACCAATCAAAATGCAGGATAATTACAGCCTCAGCAAAACGCTGTAAACGCCGTAGAACAGACCATGAAGGCCTAGAGGGGGAATAGGGGCATAGCTGCACTCTTTCTTTAACCTCGGCGCTAGGTAGGTGCGAGGTATATTTATAGGACTGATTGCTCTAGAGCGGACGACATCGTCGCTGCATCGCCATCGATGACGCCCCCCCCGCCGCAGTGATTGGGGCGGCGAAGAAAAGGATTCTACGGAGCACACAGGAGGAAACAGTAAACGCCTGTAAAAATGTTGATTGTAATAACAATATTATGGTTGGGCAGGAGGTGAATATTGTTAAAGTGCTTGTTGATTATACGTATTTTCATGTCAGGGGCTTCCATGACGGAGAGCACAACCCTCGGATTTAATTACAATAAGGCATTCTATGAACCACAGCCTGCCAAGTTCAGCAACCAAACACAACACTTTAAGAAAAATGCAACCCATGCAACCTAAGAGTTAAGCACTATCACTTACAGAACACGTACACAAGACCGCCTGGCCCAACAGCAAAACTGCACAACTTTAAACAGGTCCTGCTTACAGTACTAATGTAACAGCGCGAAAATCCGCTAAACTAACAGTAAACATTATACTTAAACATCGCCACAGGCAGCTAGGCCCAAACTGCAAACCGTATCACCTAAACACAGCCCGCTAAGCCAAACAGCTAAACAGCTGTGTTCACAATCTATACCAATTTATAGCCTACACGAAACAACAGTGGGATAATGGGTAACGACAGTGATGAGACGGATTCAAATCGCGTTTATCTATCTATGATTGCAACGCTTTGCAAGCCAACGTGCACGGTAAGCAGAGCGGCTTAGCGACGCAATAAAACGTATCGTTTCCGCCAGGAAATGAATATTTCCAACAGTGTGACTGTAATGAGAAACACAAAGCACTGGGAAAAAATGTTTTCACTCAAATGTACGTCCGACAGTGACGAGGATATTTGTAAGTAAGGAAAACAGAATGGAGAAAATGACACAATGGGCAGCGTCAAATTATGTTACTCAACTGGCACTGCTAGGATGAATGAATAGCGGTTATGGGTGGGCCTTCATGGAGCGTGAGAGAAATGAGAAATGTACACCAACTTCGGTGTGTACGTCTGAATTTTAGATTCGTTCGCAAGAATTTCGAGAGCGGCCTGCTACTTTATTTTCGGTGCTTTGGCTTGCTCTTACCTCTACCGTGACATATCGGCTGATACGATCGCCATTATACACACGTCGGGCAGAGACCGCGAATGTCTGTTGCAGATATCTTGGACATTATCCTTATTTTCCTCTCAGTTGTTACATATTATTTTTAGTTATTTGTATTTATAGCCGGCGGTAGCAGACTCGCTAGAGAGGGAATGCCTTTACAGCGCACACAACGGGTCCCTTGCTATTTCTTATGCTCTTTGTTAGGCCTCCTCAACTTTGTACATGGCGCGAGCAACTTCAGCAAAATTTGGTCTGCGAGCGGGCAAAATGATGTTACTATACAGAATTAAAATGAGTAAGTATACCTATAATTATATTATTAAAAAAGTATAATTTTGGCGGTGACGCAGTAGGTTGAGGCACTGCGCTACAAGACGGAAGGTCCCGGGTTAGATTCCCGATGGTGTCACTGGAATTTTTTTTGTTGACGTAATCCTTCCGGCCGCACTATGGCTCTGAGGTCGACCCAGCATCTAACATAAATGAGTACCAGGAATATTTCCTAGGGGTAAAGGCAGCCGGTGCGTAAGGCTGACAACCTTACCATCTTCATGTGCCGACTGTCTTGAAATCTGGGAGCCTCAACCTCCTGGAAACCCTAGGGTCTGTCCAGGACTGCAATGGGATTGCTTTACCTTTATATGTATAATTTTGCCTGAGTATTTGTCTATACCCCATGTGCAATAAACATAAACAGCCAATAGTACGAAAAATTTATAAAAAAGTTCATTAAATATGAAAGAAATACGAATTAAATGAGAGGACCATTGGAGGAATGACAATGACAGGGAAAACGAAAACATTCGAAGGAAAACCTGTCCGATTTTCACACTGTTCACCATAAATCTCACCTGGGCTGATTTGGGATCGAACCCGAACCTCCATGTTAAAGAGCCCGGAAACTAGCCGCCTATCCCATAGCACGACCGTGTAATTCATTCCACAGCATACGGTTCCCTAGAGATGAAACAGAGATGGACAAAGATCGCTTTATGTATTCCATATCTGAAATGGTTTCCAATAACACGACCAGACCAAGCACGATAAAGCAGTATTAGATCTGTACATGTTCCAGGTTCGAAACTCTGCTGGGGCAAAGACATACCGAGGTTTTTTGTCGGCTCCTTCAATTCCGTCACACATGCATGGTGGTATAATACCTCAATTACGTCACAACCGCTTCCAGTCACGTCCGTTCCGAACCATCATTTATCAGTCATCCTACCATTCGACTCTATACACACCACGTAATTTGGAGTAACCGCAGCATCACAAAATAAACCACAACAAAACGGGACAGGCAATATACGTATAACGTAACAGTGAGGCGCGTTTGTGGAACCACTGTTGCAGTGGAAAATCAGTAACTATACATATTCTGAATATGTGTGTGTGTGTGTGTAGCCTTAGGCATTCAAGGTGAAATACGCATGCGCCATACTGTCATCTGTTGCCTCTCCGGTTGTACTATACTTTTCCACATTATCTCATAACCAATATTATGCGGGTGATAAAATCGAGAAGAATGAGATGGGCTGCGCATGTGGCGCGTATGGGTGAGGAGAGGGGGGCGTATAGGGTCTTGGTGGGGAAACCGGAGGGAAAGAGACCACCGGGGAGACCTAGGCGTAGATGGGTGGATAATATTAGGATGGATCTCCAGGAGGTGGGATGTGGGTCTATGGACTGAATTGGGCTGGCCCAGAATAGGGACGGGTGGCGGACGCTTGTGAGTGCAGTAATGAACCTTCGGGTTCCGTGGAATGCGGGGAATTTCTTGACTAACTGCAAACCAGTTAGCTTCTCAAGTAGGACTGTGCTCCATGGAGTAAGTAAGTAAGTAAGTAAGTAAGTAAGTAAGTAAGTAAGTAAGTAAGTAAGTAAGTAAGTATCTCATAAACGGTACGATTTTCTTTTAAAAAAATATTTAATAAAGTGCGTGTTTTGATTTTCTCTACACCCACTGTCTGAAACATTTATAATTCTAAGAAGAACTAAGTGAGATATCACCAAAAACTATATTGTTCTTCGTGTAAATTACCCCTTATTCTTTTCAGGGTTTCCTTAAATTTGTATACTCTCGACTGATTTTTTTAAAAAAATACGCAAATATCAAACTTCATTAAAATCCGTCCGGCGGCAACCGAGTTGTTCCATGCGAACGGACGGACTGATATGACGAAGCTAAAAGTCGCTTTTCGCAATTTTGCGAACGCGCCTACGGAAAGGAGACCAGACAAGACGGAAGGAATTAAACTGGGGAGACGGGATTTTAAGAGTTGGCAGCATTACAGTACACTGGACGGTCGTGCACAAGGGCCAACTGACACCTATGTAGGTGTACGTTGACGTCTTCGCGGCGCAGATTTGCAGTTGGTTACCGGCGTTTCGTGATAGGCCGGTTCCATTTTCAAGGCCAACACCATGATGCAGAGACCTCCTTGAGATGCTTGCCCGTTTTCAGCTAGTCCAGAAATTCCCCGCGTTTTATGGAACCCGAAGGTTCATTACCGCGTTTACAAGAGCCCGGCACCTGTCCCTATTTGAGCCAGATAAATCCAGTCCATGCTCCTCCATCACACTTTCTAAAGATCCATCTTAATGTCATCTTCCCATCTACGCCTGGGTCTTTTCCCTTTTCCATTGCTTAGTTTGTACCGAAGGATTAGTCCAGGTCCGAAGCTCAGACATCTGCTTCGTAACAATGCCAGTTTTTAAGGTGAAGAATTTGTAGCACCTCACCCAACCCCCAAGCTGGAGGATTTGCCTTTGTCGGCTGTCCGTGACTGCTTATTGAATATATTGGCAGCTACCCTCCATATTGGAGGCCGTCCCTTCATCCGTAACCTGAGGACGCGTCATGCCGTGGTGACGGGGACCTACATATCATGGTGACACGTATACAAAATGACAACTGGTCTGCTACTAGTCAGAGGTCACAACGTGCCGGATCGCCAGGTTCCACCAAATCCCGGCCCTACTTCATTAACTGCATGGCGCGTGCGATCGGCAATTTTAGCGCTTCGGAGCCAGTTGGCCTTAGACACGCGTAGAAGCTTCCTCCATGAAGCTTAAGGACGAGCAGTTTGTGGGAAATTGTTCAGATGAAGTGGTGGCCATGGTACTGGGTCATCACAGCCAAGCACTGGTCAGGGTAATGTTAATTATCTTTACCATTATCACACATTACGTGTGGTAACCGTCAAAGGTATATTGCACGTGTTAGACAAGGTTCACACCGGCGGCTCTGACAAAAATTAAGCAAACTTATTTGAATTTTTAAATACTCTATGCTTTTCTTATGTTTATTGGACCGTGATAGTTGAATAAAGATAGACCAACTTCATGTCACTTGCTTTATTATTTCATTATTTAATGCTCAACATGTTTCGAATGTTAGCACATCCATCCTCAGGAGCTTGCGACTTATTTGTTGAGTTATTTCATGGGTTGTATTGCTCTGGTTCGATGTGTTGGTGTTACGGTGTGGTTCGGCTGGGGTGGTGTGGTATCTGTATGCAGGCTGAAGCACTATGTAGTGCTTCAGCCTGCATTCAAAACATATTGAGCATTAAATAAAGAAATAATAAAGCAAGTGACATCAAGTTGGTCTGTCTTTATTCAACTCTATGCTTATAATCACAGATTATTTAGTTCATAGCCTGAGAACAGACACGGAGAGAGAGAGAGAGACGGAACAAATTACAGGCGAGATAACGAAATAGAAAGTCTAGGATAAGTGATAAAATTTCAACTGGCCATGGGGGCGGGGAGGCAGTTCTTTGTTAGAAGGTTCTCAGGTTTCACCCGCTCGTCCTTCTGTTAGTAGAAGCATGACAATGACGTCAGAATAATTAAAACAGCGATATCACAAAAAGGGAGCGGAATTTTCGTTCATCTGAATTATATACAAAATTTCACTTTATACTTCACAGTGAACACAGACCGTGTCCATTCCAAAGACCAGTCGGTTAATGTCTTTTGGTGAAACAACCGGTAAATATTGTGAGAATTATAGGAAACACATGAACACACACTGTAGGCAAATTGTTAAGGTTTTAACAGATGGTACACATATTTCCGTAGGCCGGGTAGCGTAGTCGGTATAGCGACTGGCTACGGGTTGGACGGTCCGGGGATCGAATCCCGATTGGGGCGAGATTTTCCGCACCTGTCCAGACCGGCCCTGGGGCCCACCCATCCTCCTGTACAATGAGTACCGGGTTTTTCTCGGGGGTAAAGAGCGGCCGGGGCGTGACGCTGACCCCTCACCCCCTTCTAGTGCCATGGTCAAGAAAGAGTAGAGCTACACCTCTACTTCCCCTATCGACCGTACGGCCTGTACAGAGTCTCAATGCCTGTACAAGGGTGCACTTTAGCTTCACACTTTTACACATATTTCCACCGCTTAAATACATAGGCACTACAGACTACATACGTTCATCCTCTCACTGCTGCCACTTTACTTCATGAACAGCAGAACTAACAAGCAAAGTGTCTCGTTAAATATTCACAGAATCGAAAGCCGCCTGAGACGGAAGTTGTGGCATTCAAAGAAACATCCAAGCTGTCACATATCTTTAGCAACCTTGCTTACGTGTAGTGTGATTTTAAAGTTTTCCTTTTTCTTGACAATGGATGTTAGAAACGTGACACAAATACGAACTGACAAACAAAGGGTGTTAGTTTACTGATTTCGTGTGAATGACACTACGGCACTGCGATAGGGAGAAAGGCCGAAATATTCAGGACGTTATCCTATGAGATGTGTTTCGCTCTGTACCAGCGGATCGAGTCAGATGCATGGCCATTACAAAGAATTATTTGCTGCGAGGGAGCGACCTCCACTACCCCGGCAAACAACACCAATAAAATACACGGCCGTTAATTTGCCCGACAAACATCGTTTGTCAGATAAAATAAGGTATCTATATAAGTACATGGCACGAGGACAATCCACACGTCACCGAACACCAGCGTAGGAAAAGAACTGCCTACGCAGAGTGCTGACACGGAACCTAACGACATTTCGTTGACGCAGAATCGATTCTGACATCACTGCAGATGACAGCGCTATCTTTCAACTTGATGGCGTTCCACCTCATTACTCAGAGATTGTCCCTGAACGACTAAATAAACGCTGCCTGCAAACATGAGTAATGGAAAACTTGGCCACTTAACTCCAACATCATTTCACTTTGGGCCGACCCCGGTGGACGGGCGGTGTTAAGGCGTAGGTCTGCGGCGGCTCGCTGGGATTATGAGTTCGAATCCCGCTGGGGGGCATGGATGTATGTAGTACGTATGGGAGACAGGAAAGGTGCACACAAGGTTTGGTGGGAAGACCTGAGGGAAAGAGACCACTTCAAAGACCTGAAGAACGTAGATGGGTGGGTAATATTAAAACTGATCTTCAGAAGTGAAATGGGGAGGCATGGACTGAATCGATCTGATTCAGGATAAGGACAGGTGGCGGGAAATTGTGAATGCGGTAATGAACCTTCGTGTTCCATAAAATGCAGGGTATTTCTTTACTAGCTGACGCCCTATTAGCCTTTCAGAAAGGATTCTGATCCATGCAGTTAGTCACTTTATTATTATTATTATTATTATTATTATCATCATCATCATCATCATCATCATCTCCTTTATGCAGGGTATTTATACTTATATTCCTGAGACACTATGTCCCTAGGGAATACAGTGTTGCAGCTAATCTGTTGTTACTATTCATGGTGCTTATATCATTAGTTTCAGTGTTAAATCTACTGTACTTTTACATTAGTACTTTCCGAAGTATGTGTGCAGTGCCCAATATGGCTGTTTTCTCTAGTTCCTTGACTTTATGTTTTCCTGGTATGTTGCTCACGTATTTTCTAAATGACTTTGAAATAGTCCCAGTCGCCCCTATTATTACTGGTATCACCTTTGTTTTTACATTCCACATGCGCTGTATTTCTATTGTAAG
>Ga0123354_10014631_pt1 | contig 12226 bp, 8 predicted proteins | sample TergutLab28metaG_2_FD_97872 | JGI IMG/M metagenome (GOLD analysis project Ga0123354, IMG submission 97872) | Labiotermes labralis P4 segment gut microbial communities from Petit-Saut dam, French Guiana - Lab288 P4 | ecosystem: Host-associated > Arthropoda: Insects > Digestive system > Gut ... | reverse complement strand
TGGTCTGCTCAGGGACGGGGCTAAATTTTTTTTACTTTATTCTTCCCGGGGGGGGGGGGGACAGCGCAGGCCCCGAATGGGGAACAGATTTTTTTCTTCTCCAAAACATCAAAACGTGGCCTGAGTCCAACCGTCTGCTATTCGGTGCGTATCGGGCGCACTATTACAGGACGGAAAGAAGTCCGGCCGTAAAACGAATCACAAACCTCTATGATACGTAATGCCGAGTTTAGGAATGAATGGAACCATACTTCCACGCCCATATGCTGACACGGCGTGTGCATAACAACTTTACTGTATTTGTTATACAATGTGAAGGCCTATCTCTAATCGTGTCCTTTAGTATACCAACTGTCAACAAAGCTGTATAGCATAGGAAGGCTGCATCCTTCGGGACGATGAAGTTTATGTTACCCTTTAGGTCAATGTGGCCTATTTCACAGAAGAGACTCCCAAGTGCCGACATCCAGTTTCTAAGCAGGCCACACATCTTCACAAAACACTGCAGGACACATGACGTAGTTCTTAATGTTTAATTATTAGCAGTATGTTCGAATAAAATTTTAGAATTACAGTAAAGAATGTGGAAACCTAAAAAAAAAAACTACTCATTCAATCTACCCCACAAATAATAGTATTGATTCAAATCTGGAGATTTATGAGGCCGTAACTCTTTACGAAAGCTGACAGATTTAACCGAAAATAATAGTACGAATTCGTATTCTTTTCGAAAATCACGGCGTCCTGAATTTGCGTGCACGCACAACACACCAGGGTCCGATTTTTTAAACATCGCCACCTGTCACTGTGGCTGCATATAATCCCATTTAATGTAGTAAATCGCGCCTGATACAAGAAAGAACCACAGCTCCATATCAAACAATCCTTTGGATAGCGATTCTGGAAACCATCTGCAATAACGACTTCTTGTTTTCCAATCTCTGCAATACAGATATTTTCCTTAAAGCTTAGAAGAAATAGTAGCATTTGTAAAGCTGTGATGTTGTGTGGCTTCAGTTTTAAAATTTTTGTTGCTGTCATGAACCGATAACTGTCATAGCATATTGAACAGCAGACAGTTACAAAGATCTCCTGGGGCTTTCGCTCTACTCGAGCGCCGATGTCATCCAATTTCTCCTAAGTTAAAACATGTTTTCGTTTTTTTTTTATCTCTGTCCAACATTAAACCTCTAGTTAGAAACTATTTCCACTTTTCTCTATAGTGTCTTTTACACGGCGTTTTTTTTTTTACAAAACTTTCGGCAATATTTCTTCCTTGGGGCATATTTTGAAAAACTTATTGCCTATGAACAGTCTGTGTTCAAGATACTGTACAGCACAAGCGAGCTCATACCATCTGAGACCCGCGTGTAATGAGAGATGATCTTCAGCTTAAGTACCTGTTCTACGAAGCGGCAAACAAGCCCATGCACTTCCGGCTCGTATTTTCCTACGCTACGAAACGCGGACAGAGGCATTGTCTGCATAATAAACATTTTACTCTCTAACTTTTAGTAACAATTACCAAATCCAAAAGCCCCAGCGTGTTACTTTGGATACAAAGGCTGCGGATGAATGGCCAGATATGAATTTCCATATTATGAGTCAGTTTTATGCATTTCGTCCGAATATCGGGGATCAGAGTTAAGGTAATTTATTCTATGTCCGGCAACGCAAATCTCATATTTAGGACAGTTGTTGTGGTAACGTTTTTCTTGGCCGATCTATCGCACATGGCGAAGGCGGGGAGAGAATAATGGTCGATGAGTGGCAATGGAATATTATAAACCCCCAAAGAAAACATAAAACGGTAGAGGAAAAAGGAATGGAAAAATGTAAACTGGAGAGAAGTGTGTCTATTCTTCATTCGTATTTCCCGCTATATAATCTACAACACATATCCGTATTGCTCCGGAAAATGGAAGCACAGAAGTGGATTCTATTTCACCACGAAATGCTCATCGTGAATTGGTCATTCCTGCACGAGAACCGCGTAACGTATATAAGGAACTGTGTCCAAAGTAACGACCCCCGACCATCCATCAAAAACACTTCCCTCTTATTCAAACCACCGCCAACACAATTCCAGAACGCACACTGCTGAATATCTGATACTTGTGCACCGTATGCAGAAGTTCCCCCTTCAAATCTATTAAAAATTTAACAAGACTCCTCTGTGTCACGTTATAAATAACAGTATACAGTGCCGCTGGTAAAATTGAGACCAAAGTTACGAAAAGGAACAAGATTTTAATCAATGTGAATTATAAATATTTGCTCCCTCTACCTCTCATTTCAGAGTTTTTATTTTCACAGCCCCTATATAAAAAAAACCAATATAACATCAGAATATGTTGATGCAGGGTAGATTTTGAATTTCTATTTTATATTAAAACATTTATCTAGTGATATTCAAGAAGATTATTACAGTGTAATATACCTCTTTGAAAGTAAAGAAGAAGTTCTTATGAATCCTTTTAAATTCATTAACAATGTCGCATGTTAACGACTTCACGCCACTATATGCTACGTCATGAACACAACAAGCAGTGATTAATTGGCATTAGTGCCAGACAATGACACGTAACATGGTTCAGTTTATGTACAGCAGCTGATGATAGTTTTAGAATAAAACCAAAACGCGTTATGCTAATTAGCGACGTTCACTTCTGTCGTAGGCGAGCACGTTGTGATAAGCAGCAGAACACCACAGCAGTACACAGGTAGAGATGTAGCTACACACTCGTGGAGAGGTAGCGACTGACTGACTGAAAGAATAGTTGAAGAAACAGTCTCCGTAACTAGTATGTAAGCCTTTGGTATAAAAACAAACAAAGTACGAGTAAAAGAAATGAAGTAAAGAAAAAACAAGGAAAATGTGAGACTATGGTAAGAGAGTAAGAAAAATTAGAAATAACGAAATTATAGGAAGAAAGGGAACTGATAAAAAAATAAACAAATTGTAAAAACAGGAAAGAAGGAAAATTTAACAAGAAATACAACCCTAATATTTAAATACATCCCACAACCCAAGCGTCGTTCTTCCTGATTGAGGTCTCACATCAAAATTCCTGACAAATCTAAAAATAATATTCGTACGCTTACACACTTCTAAAGAGGCACATACACAAATACATGAAATACAGGTACACGGTACAATTTCTCTTATAATTAGACCACTGACATGGTGACTGCAATCAAAAACACAATTTGCACACCGGATACTGAACCATTTACTGACCTGTAGATTGGGGTACCCAGATCCTCGCGGTACCACAGCACTAGAAGAACAGCATCGCCAGGGTCGGTCGTTATGTCGCACGGCAGGTACACGGCTTCTCCAACCACAGCCGTAACATGGAACAGTGGGACTGAAACACAAACCACGTGACGTGAGGTGACGTGACGTAAGGCTAATCCCAACCGACAACACACTGAAGCTCTTCGGCAAATATTTTAAGTGCGCATACACAAACATTTCAGGCTTATACGAGGTATGTGGGTACTGTCTTTGAAAATAAATAATAACACGCTTTCAAAAACGTTTGCCAAATCAGCATCTATCAACTACAAACATATGACACTGGCACGTACCGAGACTTCTGTTATTTGTACTTTATTTATCAATACTTCTTTAGAATACTTCAACAGAAATGTGAAAGGCATAATATTATGGTAAATGTTATATTTTTTTAATGACAGATACAAGGACAGCAGATGTTCGGGGGCAGTGGCCTGAGAAGTGTAAGTGCACCAAGATACAGAAGTAGCAAAATGCTGGAAGAAACAGCATAAAGCGAGCGCAAAATTTATTGAAATTAAACCAAAGAGGACGAAATGGACCGAGCACGTAGCATGCACTAGATAGCAAAGAGACGCATTCAATGTGTTGACTGGAAAACAGAAGGAGAAAACCACTAGAAATATCTAGGCACGAATGAGATGATAATAATAAAATGGATGTTATGGAGAAGGATTTTAGAGTATTTTTCAAGCTCATGGTTCCGTGCATCGTAATTCAATGTTAATAAAAATCCAACCAAATGCATCAGTATGCAGATATTTATTTACTGCAAAGCCATTCTATATGTTTCGGGTGTCACAGCACCCATCATCAGGGACGGTCAGGCCACGTTGGAGGGAAGTAGCTGTACCAGTATTATAACCTGTACCGGTGGCTGCGGTTATAGTTTTTAGTACTCCTGATGATGGGTGCTGTGACACCCGAAACATGTAGAGTGACTTTGCAGTAAATAAATATGTGCATACTGTTGCATCTGGTTGGATTTTTATTAACATGTTAGAGTGTATGTACTACTGCGCCAGAAGACAAGATCAATGGCGGAATCTTGCCGAAAGGTTAATGAGGTAATATCAGCTCCTTAACACGTGCCCTGCCTGGTGGTGTTAATTAGCGTTAACATAAGTTCAATAAACAAGCCTTCAAAAATGCACTAAACGCTAATATGGCGACTGGTCCAGACGTCCGACAGAGAAAGAAGATTAGGTTACAAACTGGAGTTTTTTTTGGAGAAAACTAAAATGACGAAACGGTAATAAATCTTTACAAAATACGGCAACTCGAAATAACTGGGAAGGAAAACAATAACTCACAATTACATGTACAAAAATATATAAGCAGAATACTTCTCACAATTCAGTTAAACAATTTCACTTTCCGAATTTACGCCTAAAAATGTGCACAATATCACAGGCGTAATTATGCCCCGTGAACCGAACACTGAACCTCTCATATTAAGGGAAGGAAATAAATGTGGAGTGTTTGAGAACAGGATGACGAGTGGAATAACAGGATGGAGAAATCTGAATAATGAGGGGCTGCAGGACCAAGCCAAGGGTAAGGACATGAGAAAAGGGGCAAGTAGCAAGAGATGAGGAACCAGAAAACCTGGAGGGAACAGACCACTTGAAAGAGCTATGCGTATGTTTGAACTAGTATTAAAACTTATGTTTAAAATGGATTGTGGGAAGTGGTCTGGATTTATGAGGCTCAGTACGGCGGTACACGTATTCAAACTTTGGCTTTCGTAACATAAGGGAATTTAACCCTGAATATATCAGTCTCTTTAGAAGAGCTCTGCTGTAGCTAAGTAGTTAACGGACTATCAAACTTTATTTTCAATAAAACACATGGGAAACCTTTAAAATTAAAAGTCGATTTCCAGCTGTTTTCCTGCAAGTACACACAACTTAAGCTGTTAATGTAACAGCTTTTGTTCAACTACAAACTTATTCGAGCTCCGTCGTGTCGTGTTCCTCCTGCATATGGAGAAAATGTTTCAAAGTTCTCTGATATTGCCTGCAGAGTTCCATTTAATTGATGTACAAGAGCTGCTAGTTTGCTTCAACCAGAGGTGAGAGATGTAAATAGTTTTCTGTTTGTGGTTACTGGAAGCACAGATATTAATGGGAAAAACTTGCGATTGGTACTTCTAAGATTATATATATATTTTTAAATTCGCAACTGTGAGGAAAGGCAAATTCCAGAAAGTTAACAGAACTTACGGCATTCATATGCGTTCAAAACCAGCACCACCCACATGTACCCCCTTCTGTAACATTTACAAATTCTGAATTTTGTACACGCTGTGTACTTGTTTCTTATGATTCCCAAAATAAGGCCCAATTTTTCTGGAAACGTAACGGGTAGTTCTGCGTAATGCAGACGGACTTTCTTCTCTGCGAGATGCGAACAGTCTTTCGTAAATAATACAGATGTTCTGTCTTCAGAGGGTTAAAGAACGTAAGCATTACAGGCTTTCTTGGCACCTAACAAAGATATAACACAAGAATGGAGATTTTGTAACCAGAACTACATTTTTCAGAGAGCCGAGAAAATAAAGGAAGAATGATGGGTTGGCGAAACATGGATTGGGAATAGGAAGACAAAAAAATCGTAGAAGTTTGATGTGGAAAACGCCAGGTAAAACAGGATATAAAAATGCGCATATATAATAGCATGACCTAAAAAGAATTTTAGAAGAATCAGGGTGAAAACCTGCACACTGCAGTAAACCGACTCAGCATACCGACAGTTCTGAACAAGGTTATGATGATTTGGGTTCCGTTAAAGCAATAATTAATTTCTCGACTTATTTCAATCTACTGTTCAATGCAGATCGTTACCAACGGCTTCAATACGAGATATAAAACAGTCTGCTGATATAACGACAGTCACAAAAATTAAAACAGATACATAAACAAATTGACGTTACTGAAAAAAACACATATACAATAACCACGTAAGCTACTTAAAGATGTAATGCACGAAAAAATCCTATTTTAAGTCGCGTTGGTAAACAGCAACCTTCTGAAGACCAAACGACGGGTAAGAGGCAGCACATACCTCCGAAACGCTAGCACCCCTCTATCATACAGCAGGGTGCCACATCCCAAAGGGCAGTACATTCACAATCACATTGCTTATATCAAGTACGTCATATAACTGTTCTTCCTTGAAAATTTATAGTGATAAAACCGGTCTTGAAATTCCCCATTTTATGAAATAAGAAAATAAACTCTTGTTTAAATGGAACTTACAATAAAATTCGAATAGAAAAAAGTCTCTCTCATAGATTCCCCACTGAGAACGATGTGAGAGAAGAAGACGTTCTACCACTATTACTGTTCATCTTTGCTTCAGAGTACGCCATTGTGATAGCCGAAGTAACCAAGAGGGGACTGAAATTGAATGGGGCAAATTCGCTTGTGGTCAACGCTTGTTATGTTAAGTTACTGGACATGCATGGCGTAAAGGTAATAACGGACGCTTCATCAGTCGACAGCTAGGACGCTTGGTGAGAAGTAAATATTCAAGTCTCATCAAAACTATATATTAAAACAACACAACATGTGTACAGCCAATAAATCCTTTGAAAATATGGCAACGTTCAAATATTTTGAAACGACACTAACAAATCCAAACTTGCATACAAGAATAATTGAATATCCAACTACATTCGGGGAGCGTTCGCTGGTGTTTGTTTCAGAATCTTTTGTCCTCCCGACTATATATGTAAGAATAAAAACCTAAACTGTAAACAAAGAGAGTTTTGTCTGGTGTTTTATGTGTGTATGGACATTGGTCTCTAATACCATGAGAAGACTGAAGGAGTTCCAGAAGCGGTGCCGGCAAAGACAACTGCGCCTCCGAAGAAGAAACAGCTGTCGGGATAAAATACATAAAGATGAGCTTCATAATTCATAATCCAAACGAAACACCATTCGGTGAAGAAATCACTAATAACGAGCTGAGCGGTGCATGTGACAGGCACGGTGTCGAAGAGAAAGTAACGGGGACCTGGTGTGGAAACCTGACGGAAAGATACCACTTCTAAGACTAAGTGCGGATGGTAATATAATTTGAAATGATTTTTAAAGAACTAGAACAGGAGGGTACAAATTGGAGTAATTTGGCTCAGGAGAGAATACGAACAGCGGAGGGCTGTTATGAACACGGTAACAAACTTACGGATTTCATAAAATGCGCGGAATTCCTCGGCCATATGAGAAACAATTAGCAATCCACACAATATTTTCAATCCCACAGCGTCTTCCAACATCACCTAGTTCATCATGCCCTACAGTAGCGTTTCTTCCTGACGCAGTAGCGCACAGCCAACACTTTTCACAGTGCGAATTACTCGTCCTCATACCTCGAAGTAGCCAAATCCTTTAGAAACTTCCTTAGTGAATTACTCGCTGTATAAGTTGAGTAAAACCGCCAACAAACAGCTTCCTTCTCTAACTTCTCGTCCAGTCTTCCAAGCTCCTAGCGTCTCCCTGATCCAGTAGCACTTGAACTCTCTGATGCATACCGCGAATCATAAGGTTCGTCATCCCCGTTGTGTTCATAATAAACTAGACTGGAGTTCATGTACTTGTCTAACACAACTATATGATGGTAGAGATATGTATAGAATTTATACATAAAGAATAACTACATGTTTCGGCCCTTTTCATTGGCCATCTTCAGGTTGATAAATGAAAAAACTTAGTAAGCACCTATACTCGACTTGTGTGGGTTGTGCTTACTAAGTATTTTCACTTATCAACCTGAAGATGGCCAATGAAAAGGGCCGAAACATGTAGTTGTTCTTTATGTAATAAATTTTATACATATCTCTACCATCATATAGTTGTGTTAGACAAGTATATACACTCCAATCTAGCTTACCGCGAATCTAATTTTAATATACTCTCTATAATATTTTGGTAGCGCAGCCTGAAAACCAAGGCAAAAGAATCTTTTTTACCGTAAAGTTTCCGCAGCGTCGTTGTGTGTAGTGTAGGCACAGCAGGCGACGGTACGTGAAGTATTGATCTGCTGCGTAGGAATATGGGTCCTGCTGTAGCCGCGAGAGTTGCATCCACCCGCCGAAACAGGAATGACGTAATCCCGAGATGTTAAAGGAGTTGGGGTGTTGAAAGTTTATCTCTCTTCGTTAGTTCAAGACAAAGTTATACAAGGTGTTAGTCGCTAACCCAAAATAGCTATCCGAAATTAAATTACCAAGGTTTTGTTGAACTTAGAGTGAATTATTGAAGTTACAGTTTTACGCAGCTTCGAACAGGTTTTAGAATAAAACTGTAAACAAGTTTTTTATTTCTTCCCTACACTTCCCATTTTTTCTCCCGTCTTTATACAATTCCTTTCCTCTATCCGAGCTACTGCTTCCTCTCATTCTCCGAATTCCATCTGTTACTAGGAACTTCTATTTGTTCCTCCGTTTGTAGTAAGTTCCCGCTTCTCCCTCTCTTACCCTTCTTCTTGTTATCTCTTCACCCTTTCCTTCCTTACATCCTTCCATTCACTATTATTCTGCAGCTGATACTTCCCTTTTCTACTCCGCTTCCTCTCCAAGTCTATCATCTACTTTTACACAAACCTGGGTTTCTTCGCCGTATTCATAAAAACCGACAGACCGTTGGCGTATTTGTCTCTGTATAATTATTCAAGACACATTTTCCTTATTTTTTAGATTGGTTGTATGCGTGAGAAAGTAAATCTCATTCTCTAGTGTTTTTATATTTTAATTAATTATTAAATAATAACACTTCAATAAACACTTATATTTTAATTTGCCAGCGTAAAACAAATGTTCTGAACGATTACATTCAGCCTCAATACATGTCCTGGCCCGTCTATAAAAACGTATTTCGATCACTAACAGCCCGGCCGATGGATCTGTCGATGAGAGCCATGAAATTGTCTTTCAAAATCTCCAGACCTTAGTTCCTTACATTTCTATTTCTAGAAGTAAAGAAAATATCTGGGCCAGACAGGTTGGTGCAATCGATATAGTGACTTGGCTACGGGCTGGAAGTCCAGGAATTGTGGTTCGACTGCGGACAGGTAAGAAATTTGTCTTCCCCCAAGCATTAAAGGCATACGCTGGGGCCCAAAGAGTTTCCTATACAATGGACACCACAGACACTTCTCCAGGGACACCGCTGATGAGGCGTAAATCTCCCCGGTCCCTTCATCTACAGGGGAGGGTAAGAACACACAGCTACAACGGAACAGCATACTACTTCAAAAATGTAAATACTCGTGTGGTCAATAAATTTCTGCTTTTGTGGGACAGAGAGAGAGAGTATTACCGTGCACGTCTAAATAAAACCCGGTCACTTGACCCTAGCCTCAAATAGCGTAACCCTAACTCGAAGAGACGTGATCCATGTCTATCTTGCATGGTATTTTGCTTTGAACCAATCTGACCAAAGCTGTGTCAGTATTCATTATTTTTCCCCATGGCCCAACAGCCCCTAGTGGGCCACGGCGTCCTCATAATCGAGACTTCACGATTACATTCAGACACACCACACTCGGTATGAATCCTCTGGACGAGTGATCAGCCCCACGCTGAGAACTCTACTTAGCAATAAACAGCACTCACAAGAGACAGGCATCAATGCTCCCGGCGGGATTCGAAACCGAAATCCAAGCACACGAGCAACGGAAGACCCACGCCTTAGACGGCGCGGCCACTAAGATCGTCTTTTGTTATTATAGTCCAAATAAATGCAGACGCGTAATTTGGATACAGTGTTATACAACGTGCAATAGGGAGAAAACGAAGAAATCTGGCATGGGGAATGTGATTGGTTTCTTACAGGGATTGATTCCCCTTTTCTGATTGCAGCTTGTGTTGTTACATTTTCTTGTACATCAGGCGTAATGTTGTGGAAACAGTGACAGATGGTAACCTGATGGAGGCTATCTGTCACTGTTGTCCTGGTGGCAAGAATATCAGTTCTGTGGACTGTAACCTACATGTACGTAGAAGACGGGGTATTGGCAGAACACGAGGCGTGGCTTCGTGATTTCGTTTTTACAGTTTATTTACGATCTCGTGTGTTGTACAAAAATACTACGAATGATTGCCAGTAACATGTAAAGAAGATAACAAAAATACAGAAGCAATAGGAAAAATGAGAAACAAATTTATGGAGTCAGCAACATACTCTATTCTTCTTCTTCTTCCATTGGCACTACAGCCCACTGTGGGCTTTGGCCTGTCGAACAATGTCCTTCCATTTTTTCCTATCTGCCACCAATTCTCTCCATCTTCTCACTCCCAACACTTGAAGATCTCTTTCTACTTCCTCTTTCAATCTTTTCCTGGGTCTTCCCCTTCTTCTCTTCCTTTCCAGTTCTTGAGTGAAGATATTTTTGGGCATCCTATCCTCCTCCATTCTCTCTAGGTGACCTAACCAGCTAATATACTCTATTAAAACAGCTAAACCCAAGCAGATTACATTGTATTTGATATAAAATAAATTCACTTAACTGCAAATAGTGCCTCAAAACGATCTAGTGTCGAGGTTAAGAATGTGTGGAGCTATGCCCCCTACCCTTTATGCCTTCATGTCGTGTACTGAAACAGCTTTATTGTTACAATTACTAGCAGCTGTTTCTCGTTCAGTAACCGACAAGACCGGGTTTCCAACATGTGCTGCACCTTTAATTTCATGTACTTTCCTTTGAGATGTAAGAACGTGTACTCTGTCAAAAATCTAAAGTTTCGGAGCAAAATATTACTTCTGTCTTCAGGGTGTTCTGAAGCTGAAGGCAAGAGGTGCCTCCGTAATGTCGGAAAATTTCTGCCGGGTCATTTTATACGCCGGCAGGCGACATTCTTCGTGGTCAGTACCATGAAGACAAACCTCATTATCATTCTTAGGATTATGCCTACGTCGTTGGCCATGTTCATTTATGACAAATAAAAGAATTAATATTTCAAAGTTATTCGCCGTGCCAACGAGTCCGAAAATATATGCCTTTTGTTTCGATAACTTCAATCTATCGATGAATGTCAAAACTAAGATTTATTGACCTAAATAGATACATATTTCATGCTACACGAGTAAGGACATGCATGTTAACAAATCACTGCACTTCGGCTTCAGCTTTTTGGAGAATGTGCATAGTATTGGACAGACATAAAGACGAATTAAATTCTTCGTACTATTAACGAATTAAATTCCATTACGAAATTTCATAAAAATCCTTCGATATGAATTGTAGTCCTGACCATCCCATTAACCTGTGTGCACACTGTATGCAGTTTTTAGAGTACATAAGTGGTAACGCCACAAAGCTTTTGACTAAATGTTGGTGGCAGCATATTCCTGAAACTTGAGAAGTACTAAGCAACTTGCAGACAGAAGTGAGTATATTTATTACGCCAATAATGGTGATTAGGAAGTGACTGACCTCACAGCGTTACATGCACAAGGCAGTTCTGATTATCGTGGCTCTTCTCCCGCTCTCCACAGTGTGAGCCCTGCCTACTGCAATTGTCATGTCTCATAAAGATCCCACAACCACAGCAAGCAGCTATGTGGTTTCAATCAGAAACCATCACAATAGATGACAAGCTCTTGCCATGGTTCTCAGATTTCAAATCCTCAACCGTGTTAGTGTCACGCAGTTTCACAGTAGGGTCGGCTTTGATTGTCAGAAAATGTCTGTGTTGCAAGATTTAGGGTCCTCAGGCGTTGCTGATGAAGATAGCACTCTTCGGGTATACGATGCCACACACACATTGCTCTACCGGCAAAACTAGAAAGAAATACGAGTATCTTATGCGTATTGGACCGTGCATCATCTTGATATTTGAATAAAGGTTGACCAACTAGATGACACTTGCTTTATTATATATTGCTCAACATGTTTCAGACGTTAATACGTCCATCTTCA
>Ga0123354_10014630_pt1 | contig 12226 bp, 8 predicted proteins | sample TergutLab28metaG_2_FD_97872 | JGI IMG/M metagenome (GOLD analysis project Ga0123354, IMG submission 97872) | Labiotermes labralis P4 segment gut microbial communities from Petit-Saut dam, French Guiana - Lab288 P4 | ecosystem: Host-associated > Arthropoda: Insects > Digestive system > Gut ... | reverse complement strand
TTTGTAAAAAAATATAAATAAAAAAAAAAAAAAAAAAAAAAAAAAATAAAAAAAAAATTAAATCATAAAATCCCCCAAGGGGCCAAACAAAAAATTTTGGTGGGGGGGGGGGGGGGTTTCAACAAATTCAGTTGAGGACAGAGGACAGGGATCTGGGGGCAGTAGCCCCCTAGTCAGGGATTCTGGAGGCAGCTGTAATTTCGTACAAGAAATTTCATTTCATATAGTAAAGTCTTCTTAATTTTTGGTACTTTAAGACTATTTATGATGACAACCAATTTATTTGTCATTGCTAATGTAATACAATTGCGAACCTAGGTAGTTTTAGAATTTTACTGCTTTTTTTCCAAACATCTTGAGTTTGGCACAATTTTGGAGGGCCTTTGGAATTACAGGGGGGGGGGGGGTTGAACCCCCGGTACGCCACTGATGTTCACCATGTGTCGGTGGTGAAAAGCAAAGGCATGCTATAGTATTATTAATGTTTTAACTGCTCTTTTGCTAGCATTGTGCAATTCTCACAAAATTTGCATTATGGAGTTAAAATAATTAAATAACCTCTGACTTCTAAAAGAACAGGTATGAAAGGAAAGAAAATGTGCGAAGTATACAAAACTGTAGTTTTCATCTTTTTCACAAACAGCTACTGTCCATAAAGTCAACATATATGCCCACACTTGTAAAACTGGAAATTTCGAATTCTGGGTTACAAACAAGACATATAAATAATAATTACACAAATATGTGCATAATTTTCACTAGCATATATTTGTAACATGCTAAGTATGTAATCTGTAACCTCAAAGTTCCACATCTTTGGAAAGTTTGTAAGATTTAAGACAAGTAATGTTCCCTACAAATTTAGTAGGTGTTTTTGGATATGTCTCAGCATAAAAAATGACATATATCTAGCTCCAGTGATTAATTAGTTACTACCAAAAAATGAAAATCTAAATTTATATTTTCCCCAGCTGTCATTTTCTTTCATATTCTACAAGAATATGAATACAAGTAAAGTTGCATACATACTGAAGCATCATTAACTAACTAACTACCTGTAATTCCATGGAACACAGTCCTTGTGAAGCTAATATTTCCCCAGAGAGTCATGATATTCCCCACATTTTATGGAATCCAACAGTTCATTACCGCATTCACAAAAGTCTTCTACCTGTCCCTATCCTGAGCCCCCCAACCTATTTCTTGAAGACAATCCTGCCAATACCTCATCAATTCCCTGACAGCCCCTAAAATGGCGCTGAATTATACAGGCTCATAATGTTACATGTGCCAAGTCTCGATTCTGTTTTGCATTTCTGACCTTACAAAAAAAAAATCTCTCTACATCCAAAACTGTGCATTCCATTTTGTAACTTGTTTTTACAGGGAGAGGTTGTGAACCCCTCACCCAACCCCCATGCTGGATGACCATCCCTTGTGTGCTGTCCATGACTGCATGTTTAATATAATCGCAGCTACCCTCCATATCTAGAGGCTGTCTCCTCCATCCGTGATCTGCGGGCATGCCACGCTGTGCTGAAAGTGACCCACCTGTCATACTCTCAGACTGACATTAAAAATTTACTACATCTGTTGGCTGTATATGCAGTGCATTATATTCAACCGAACATCAGATAAATGACAAGGTGATATCAAGAGTGTAGTTCAAAATTCCAGTGGCCCGCAATTAGTGACTTTCCGAAAATCCATGACATTTATACCTCAGAAAAATATGGCACATATACCTTGTGGATAGCATACCCAATGACCTATTCAGTGGGTACCAGGAGCTCATCCACTCGGGGAGGGCGGCTGAAGGCAATGAGGCTGACATTGACCTCCATGCACTGCTGAGGGTAAAAATTAGAGCAGCTCTACCGCCACCTTCCCATATGCATTCATGATCTGCAGAGACACAGATTTACTTCATTAGTAGCTGTAGCATTTATTCAAGATAATATCCTGTCAGTTTTCTACTTAATGCAGTAAGCCCACACATAAAATGAGACCTATAAAGCAAACTCAATGAAACAGATGGCAGTATTTATTACAAGTGCTGTATACAGAATTCCAGATGTGTTAATAACACATGAAAAGCAAATGCCTTATAGAGGATTATCAGTCTTTTGAAACAGTCAGAAGATATGTGTTAACACCCATTTTCACCTCCAAAGTAAAGTGGCTTTCAAAACAATAAATACCCTGAATGGAGAAAACAAGTCCAGTTTTCTACATGATGATGAAACATACAAAGACACTGTATTTTCTGCCTAATGTATAATGAAATATTGTTTTAGTTCCAAGGAAATAAAGGTGCAGCAGTACTCAAATGCTTCTGGATGTAACAGCCAGCCAGAAAACATTGGCTCTGGAGCAAGAGGATGGGGAAACTCTCTTCTTGATCATCCCTACTGCAAGGTGAAAGCTGGTATTTCACGTCTTAAGGATATTGTGGAGGCTTATGGGAATACAGAAGATAAGGATATCTTGGTACAAGAGTTGCTGTCACTGCTGAAGTGGAACAAGAGGTTAGGACCAATATTAGATTATTTTAAATAAGCAAGTTTTTATGATTTTACCGTGTTGCAATTGAAGTCTCCATTCTTCCAGTATATGAAGCCGTGTCACTGGGTGACAAGTGCTGGACATTTCAAGGGAGCATAATGGTCATATCTTCATGGGTCAAAAAACCCATTGAAATATCTTCAAAGCTCCATCAGTCCAATTAAGACATTTCAGCGGACTTTTTGATCCTTCAAGATGAGGTCACCACTGTCACAATGTCATGTGCCAGTCATTCAGTAATGTGGCACAATAGCCCACAAGAATGGAGACCTGCTTGAAAGACATAATTTTGCCTTTATAACTCTACCTAGATCTGCTCAAGATCATTTAAAACTAGAAATGGATGAAAACATACACAAGATTTTGTTGTCAGTACCACTAGCTTTAAGGAGCCATGATGAAGCATATAACCCCTTGTAGTTTACACTTTACTTCTTTCTTCCACATTTGTTTTTGATCCATATAAATGTTAAGGAAAGAATACTATTTGAGGTGACCGTGCATCATGATAAATTCTTATAATAAAACCAACTAGATGCACTAATTTCTCAAATTTATTTTTGGAATAAAACTCTACATGTTTTGGACAGTTCCTCTGTCCATCAGGAGTTTTTCACTGTACACACAGCAATGGTATATGCCATACAGGTTTGCTGTGTACAGTGAAAAACTCCTGATGATGGACAGAGGAACTGTCAAAAATATGTAGAGTTTTATTCCAAAAATAAATTTGAGAAATTAGTGCATCTTGTTGGTTTTATTATAAGAAAAAATTTTATGTTCACTTTAACCACGCCACACTACTTGTAACACAGGGCAAGGAGAAAACACTGTTTTAATGTCACATCTACTTTGACAGTGGACCAATAAAATGTGCATTAGATGATCTCATCATTATTAATTGGAATATTTGATATGACTCTTCTTCAAAAAATAAATAAATGGATGTTGCTGGATGACTGATGTCACAAATTCTACATACCGAAGATGGCAACAGTAAAGGTGGTAATTTACGGTGCGTAGCAACTTGTTCCCACATGTAAAGAGTACACTGTGTATCCACATCTCTTAAGTACCAGTAAAATGTTTAATATTTACATAGAAAATGTCTTTAAATGTGTTAAAAAGTATTATGCCACTATGCATGCTGTACAAACTACAATATTGGTGCAAAGTTTCAGAGCATGTAAAAAACGTGGCAGGTCAAAATCTGTGTGTGAGAAGTCCAAAAACTTTAAGCTACAGATGTTACTGCACACACCTGTAATTTGTTTATAAAACATACTTACAACAGACATTGCTTACAGCACTATGTAAGGTGTAGATGAGGTGAGGCTGTGCAGCTACTTTATAGAAACTGTATAAAAGACTGGTATGCATACTGACCCAGTGTTGATTACACAGGCCCGAGAGCTATTTAATTCATGTATTGTTTACAAACAGCCATCTTCCTGATCCTGAACTTCAACAACGACTGAATAATCTGCCTCCTTCTATTGTAGAGAAGAATAGCACAGTGTTTGTCAATATTCCAGAGCATGGATACGGTACCAGGTAAGTCAGTGTGACTTTTCCATACGTTCAAGAATCAAGTGTGGGGGTAAGGGTAGTCAAAATGTGTTTTCATACAAATGTACTTAAATGTGGTTCTGCATACAAATGATAGTGTGACATTAGACCAACTAGCAATGTTCAACTGATTGAGATCTTAGCCACTTGAAATTATACTGTTGCATGGAAGTGCTCATTCTACAAGTACATCTGTAGTACCTGGTGATGGTTTTTGGCTAAAGCTGTAACATGTCACACAGTATGCAACAAGACACTGCAAAAGTGTAGTTGTGATTCACTGCTCCTCTTACACTCTTTTGAAACCAGTTGACAAACTGACATGACTGACATAAATGTGACATTATTCACTTTACCATTTGGAGTGAGATAATACTGTATCTGCACAAGAAATTTAATGTTATGAAGATGTTAACTGTAATGCCCCTTTCATATCACTGTATCTCTCCTGTTGCAGAACCCACAGCATTATACTGATTGATGGTCAAGGGAAAATAGATTTTATGGAATGGACCATGAAGGAGCCCATTGATCCATTCAACCCAACATGGGTATCTGTGAAACATACGTGTCAGTTGGAGGACTTTTAGTGTCGTCAAAATAATAAAGATTAAAAAAAATGTCATTCTCTCAGCCTGCGGCATCTCTGTCACAAATATGATTTGCACAAATCTGTAATATTCAGTTACAGTAAATTTTAATAAAAGTATGTAAACCATACATTTTGGTAATACGTTTCATTACGTTACAGCACTCTGCAGTTCACACTGGACTGAGTGAGGTGTAGGTCACAGTGATGTTGGTCACTTCGTTTGAATGAACCAAAGACATCTCCAGTAATGCTTCTGGGCAGTTTTGCTTCAAATGTCTGATAAAACCTGTAAAGACACAAGATTAGAAAGAGTGTATCCCACAACATACTAAGAAAATTGTAAATTACACTTCTGGCAGTTTAAACTTATTCATAAACTTAACAAAAGAAGTTGGTCTAACAGTTTGTGCACTGATATCAGGTCACAGACAGTCCTACAGAACTTAATTTGTATAAATTCTCATCATTATAGGGACAGGTACACAAGAGCTTGCCACTAGTGTGTGTCATGGGCCAGATGAATTCAGTTACCATCCTCTTGCCCTATTCCCTTCACCCTTTCAGGACTACTTTGCCACTGTTGTCTTTACAGTGATGCTGAATGCACTTATGTGGAGGCATCTGTAGGAATGGAGACATAGCTCCACTCATTCTTAACCTCAGCACTACATGGGAGTGAGTAGTCAGTTTCATGCCCCTGGTACCCATTGAACATGTGGTTGGGTGTGCTGCAGAATGGGACTGGGCCCAATTGAGAGAAAAATAAAAAAATTCTTACCCCTGCCAGGAATCAAACCATGCTTTCTTGTACATACTACACTAAACATGATTGAGAGGCAGTGTGTTCAGCTGAAACAACAGAAAAAACATCTACCACATGGCATACAAACCCAAAATAAGACCTTCATCTGATCAAGACTCTCCTTTATTTTCTGTGACATAATGGGTACACTCATGTATGTTAAAGGTGTGCACAGAAATAAATATACAAGTTCAGGCACAGTGTCCATTTTGTTTGATTTTATCCAAATCTGAATTGGCTCACCAATTTCCCATATAGTTCCATATTATAAAATTTTATGAAGTTTCAATGAGTTTACACTATTACCATCTAATGCAATTACCATATTACTGTTGTAGCTGTTCTACATTAATCCTGACAAGTTTTAAACCTGGGGATTCGCCATATGGGGCTTCCTTTGATTGTCACTGAGGTTTTTAGAGTACTGTCACTGGTCTATGACAAGTACTTACTGTATTTACTAGAATGCAAGACGTTTTCTTCATAAATTTTGTGCTTAAAAATGTGAGGCTGCCTTAAATTCACAAATGAAGCACTGCACAGGACCATGCCAAACTGGATTGCTTAGAACTGGTCTATGTGGAGTCAAACCAAGGCCTCCAGCACCAAATTGTCACGTGAGATCTCTGCCCTTCTGAGATATTACATAACACTTGAGTGGTTAATTCTTTAAAAACACATCAGGAGAATCTACTGGTTCCATCTTTAAGGGTCAAGAAATCCATAAACAAGAAGGGAGCACAAATGAAGTTCAGTGACAAAATCTTCTTGTTTGTCATTCATCTATTTCTTTAAACCGGCTGTTTCCATTTATAGGCACAGAAGCGTCTAACCTGATGGACCGCTTAGATAGAGCTATTCTCACTCACTGGGCACCACAGAAACACTGTTAAGTTATGCACCTGAGAACAGATCTAGTCCAAGGGTAGTAACAGGAAAATGGCTATTGAAAAATTAAAAATTAACTACAAGGCTCACAAAAAAAATCTGGACCAATCAACAAATTAAAAACCAAAAAAAGGGAACTCACAATAACCACACCACAGACACAATACAAAAACCAGAACACATGTATTTAAAATTCTGAACATGACTAACACCATCTGTGGAGAAAACAGTGAAACATCATGGGTTCAAGTAAGTTTATAAACCAAGAAATATTACAGTATTATTTAGTTAATGTAGATCATAATGGCATGGCAGCACACCTCACCTGAAGTGAATGTGAAGGGTTTTGAGAAGTGCTATATATCCAATGCACTCGATGAGACTGATAATGACATGTTGTGGAATTGCAGTAAAGAGGATGGGGATGATAGAAGATAGTGTGGGGAAGAGGAAGGCACCGACTGTGACACTGACACTGACTGGTAAAGGTGACAGAATCACACACAGACTCTCTCTCTCTTCTTCAAGGCTTTTGCCATGCTTGGAAGCATACATGGAAAGCCTCCTTTGGTATGATGTTCAGGCCAGCTGTTGTACTGCATCTGATGCCTTCAAGTGTATCAAAACGTCGACTTCTAATCCCAATTTTTAGTCTACAGAAGAGCCAAAAGTCACATGGTACAAGGTTTGACGATTAACGTGGCTGCAGAATGAATGTGATTTGTTTTTCTCCGAAGAACTGCTGCACTGCTGGCACACCCTTTGTTTATCAGTAAGTAATTGTGGAATTTTCCACAGACCCGTTTCATCTGTAATCCTGTTAGAACTGCCTGTGCTGATCCATAGGAGATACCCACTTCTTTGCAACCTTACTCATGGTTGTCTGCCAACTGCCAGAAACCAGCAATGTAATCTTTCAAATTGTTTCAGCATTCACAGAACTTGAATTTCTGCCACTGCAATGCTTGTCTGCCAGCAATTCTTGCTCACTTTTGAAGCACATGTAACAGTCATACACAGCTGTTTTTTGAGAATTATCCCCAAGAAGAGTTCACCAGGCCTGCAGCATTTCTGCAGCACTGTTCCCTAGCTTGAACATGAGCATGATGTTGGTTCTCTGCTCAAGCTAACAGCCAGACAGACAACTTGGACACAACTTCACTCAAGCAGCTCTAGCACATAACTGACAGGTTCCAATGTGCACCCACTTTCCATCCATGCACTTGAAGGCTACAGGCAAAACACCATATAGCACTGCTGCCATATCACAACCCACTGAAATACCAGGCCCAAATTCTTGAAACTTTCTAAGGCCAATATGTATAATAACATTTTGCTTGCTGTTGTATATGGATGTGAAATTTTGTGCCTCCCAATGAGGGATGACACAGCATGTCTAAAAACAGGGTGATGAGGAGAATATAGTAAGAAAATTGTGTAATGAGGTTTATGATTTGTACTGCTGCCAAATATTATTAGGGTAATCAAGTCAAGAAGCATAAGGTTGGTGGGGCTGTGACTTACGTGGACAGAAGATAAATTCATACTGGGTTTTGTTGGAAAACCTAAGGCAAACAGTCTGCTTCGAAGACTTGGGCATAGACGGGATACTGTTACAATGGAAATTCAAAAAAACAAAACAGGATGGGAGGGTGTGGACTGGATTCATCTGATTCAGGATAGCGAATAAAGGTGGGACCTTGTGAACTGGGTAATGAATGTAGAGGTTCCATACAAGTTGGGGAATTTCTTGATTATGAGCAGTAATTAGATTTTCAAAAAGGACTCTGAGTTGCTATTATTTCACCATTAACTTTTTTGTTAACTATATGCTGAGAATGTTCATACAGCTATGCATTACTACAGTATTATATAGGTTTCCTTATTGGCTGATTTGAGAATAAGATGGATGCTAGCAAATAAAATCCCATGCAATGCACAACCACCCACAGACACAGTGCAAATGCTGTTGGAAGTATCAATGCACTGTGCTAGCCAGAAAGAGTGAACACAACAGGAACGGCAGTTATCCTTGCACATGACAAAGCATAGCAGTTACGAGGTTCAACATACATGTTACTACTATAATCTTTGATCAAACATAGACATATACAGTGGACAGAATTGGGCGAAGTATGAAAAAACCTGGCACATCTATGTCTTGCACAACTGTGTGTTTAGAAGACATCACTTGTAGAGCCTTCATGGTCACTATTCTGTTTGTTCTCTTCATTGTCCAAATCATCATCAGAATTTTCATCTTCCAGAAGGTCTTCATCATCATCATCACCATCTTCATCATTTTCTCTATCTGACACACAATCCTGCAAAGGCATAGAAACCTAGATGTAACCTCTTTAAGAAATTTGTAAGTCACACGACTGAAGAATAACATGTTTAGAATTACAAAATGTATACATGAGTATGGGCACTGACTGTGAAACAAATGGATGTCAAAAGTGAAATCCTGGCGACAATACAGCACCTGTGTGCATACGCAGCCTTCTATGGCACACGGCTGAAAGTGATGGATATGAGATGATGTCCAAGTCACCTTACAACTATGAATAGCTCTCTTCCTTCCTGCCAGTGGCCAGTTGTTAGGAGCTCAATGCACATGAGTTACGCTGGATGTGGTGGTAAAATTAAATATTCCCAAGGCAATGAGGACTCAACATGGTCATCTTATCTACAGCCAAACATTTTCCTGAAGTCTAAGTTTACATGGGTACTGTCATAAGCAACTAGAATTCAGTTAAAATGCACCAACTATACAAAAGAAAGAAAGTATTCCAGGGAGATAGGGGAAGCAGGTAAATTTGAATCTTTCATTAAGAATGCACCAAGATCTACTTGGGTGACCAGATGAGAAGGTTTTAAAGAAATTTTATCTTAATCGTTTTTTTTTTTTAATGTTTGATTAATCTTCTAGTTCCATACAAAATCCAGTTTTTCATTCTCAATTTTGGCATTCTTCAGTTGCATATATACAGTGAAGAAGTGTACCTGGACTTGAATCATGAACATTACCTATCCAAATAGATGGCTTGATACTGAAATTTTATAAATTTCGGAGTTCTGAATGGCCAAAGTTAGCACATCTGAAAAGCACTGCTCGATAACTTCTCATCAAACTTAATCCATCTAAATACAAAAAGTAACCTGAAAGTTAGTACCACAAAAGCAACTTAATTTCTTCAGTGTTTTTGGCTCCACGGGACATGAGAGATGAAAAGAGCGATAATCCACATAAAATGCATACCTGAGACAAAATCTCATCCCCTGCGATCGTCTTATTCTTGAGGTTTCCCATCCAAAATGCATCTGGGGTGTTATTTGCAACTAGCATACCTTTAACTCTGAAGATAAGTGTCTCTAGAGTTTTTCTGACTACTGGTACATAACTGGTCAACCCTGACATCTTCTCCCTCTGGTAAAACAAAAACAAAATATTCTGACAATTACTGAACAGAAATATCATGCTAGGAAGTCCAATTCAGTAAAATGCATACCACCCATTGCAACACTGTATTGGAAGTAAACATACACTTGTATTAAAAAAAAAAATTTTTGCCATAAATATGGCTCCAAATTTAATCCTTATACACGTTTTAGTTAGTAAACCTAACAAAATCCACATTCAAAACAAAATGCAAGGCACACACCAAGAGAGGAATCCAGAGAGGTTTGTAAGTACAAATAATACATCTACAAAGTGAATATTATGTTCTGAAACATGAATCAACTGCAAAAATAAAGGCAAATAACATACAAGTATTCATGTTAATTCCAGATATCTTGAATAAAATGCTTATGATTATGTGAACATCAAAAGCACACACACTTAAAATCATTTCTGGTACTTACTGCAGCAGTTCTGATTATTTAGAATGGCCTGAAAGCATTAACATTTGGTTTTAATTAACACATTCCAATACTTAATTCTGCAGTCTTTTGTAAATATAACATTTTGAGTCTACAATTGGAATTTCACAGGCAGTCCAAACTGTCCAAAATGTGTGTTCTACAACATCTTTGTATTTTCCTTTTAGATGCAGAATTCCTAGTCTTTCATTTTAATTACCTGTAAACTTCTGGCTGTGGGAAAATTTAGTACACAACAACTGCACCAAAATGACAAATATTTTTGTGGGAAAAAATCATGAGGTTATAGCAAACAGCTCTCACATGCAGCAATCCCTTCTGGTACTCACAGCATATAATGGTTTTAAGAACTATTTAACAACCATTACATAAATAAGAAGATAAAAAGTACAAAACAGAACATATGATTACCTCCATTTCAAGTTCTACATATAACTCATATGACTTGCACTTTATTTTGAGTTTTAAATATAATGTATGTAATGTCTGAGAATGGTCAGTAATGGCCGAAACATGTAGCATGTCTTGAGACTAATAAAATTCGTTGTAGTTGACAGTACACATTTTGGTGCACATCATGCCATACATAGCTCCCTATATTGTGAGGTTACAGCAGGCAGCTCTCACATGCAGCAGTCCCTCTTCATGCATATCATGCCATTAATAGCTTCTTTAATTGCATTATTACTACTAATTTACCAGTTAAAACGTCTACTGAAATTCCATGGGGAATTATTTCTTTTGTACGTTCGTCCCTGCACATCTTTTCCAGATAAAATTTGTTCTATTTACTACCAAAATTAACAAATGCATGCAAATACTAGTAATTTCACTTCCAAAAGCTGTTTAATAAACTTTCAGATACAACAAAATCTATAGTAATCTTTCCTGTTTGATTAACAAAGTGTATTCACCCTTTGTATCAGCTATGCATTTCCCATTTAATATCTCAAAACATTTCAAGCTCCTGCCTCTATTTTCTGATGAGTCATGTTTGCAACACATCTGCATGCATATACACACACACACACACATACACAGAAAACTTCTTTTATCATTCATATAATCCTGCTAACCTTTACACATACAGACATATTTAACTGTAAGTACAGACAAACAGATTAGAGATATAAAACATGCAACACCATGATTATGATAGAGACTGTACACACAGATTAACGGATTTAAAGTAACAGGAGATTTGACAGAAGTGTATTAACAGATTTGTACTCCTTGCCATATATTATTAGGGTGATCAAATTAAGGTGAATGAGATTAGAGGGGCCTGTGGCAAACATGGGAAAGAACAGGATTGTAGTACATAAACCTGAAGGATGGAGACTACTCGGAAGACCTAAGCATAGATGGAAATGTAATATTTAAACAGGCCTTAACGAAAGAGAATGGGACAGCATGGACTCGTGTCATATGGCTCAATATAATGACCACAGGATGGCATTTGTTAAATTGGCAATGAATCAGGTTGAATAAAATTTAGGGAATTTCTTGACGACCTATAATACTGTAAGGCCCTCAACAGGGACCCTGTTCACAGAAATCAATGAGTGAGTGAGTGACTTGCTTAGTTAGTTAATATTAATGTTAGTGTTAGCGTTAGTCAGTCCCCTGTCTAGTTTAGAACATTTCCAAGATTCCTACTACCACTACCTGATATTTTAAAAATATTTTTAAGACAGACACTGCATGAACTACAAATTAGTATACAGTTACCATCAACACAACTATTTATTGGTTTCTATTACTCCACATTACATAGCTAACAAGTTTAAATCTGTAGTCCATTAATTTGACCGCCTCTGTGGTCTAGTGGTCAGAGTTTCTGGCTACAGATACAGAGGTCCCGGGTTCGATCCCCGGCGCTACCAGATTTTCTGAGTAGTAGTGGGTCTGGAACGGGGTCCACT
>Ga0123354_10014629_pt1 | contig 12226 bp, 10 predicted proteins | sample TergutLab28metaG_2_FD_97872 | JGI IMG/M metagenome (GOLD analysis project Ga0123354, IMG submission 97872) | Labiotermes labralis P4 segment gut microbial communities from Petit-Saut dam, French Guiana - Lab288 P4 | ecosystem: Host-associated > Arthropoda: Insects > Digestive system > Gut ... | reverse complement strand
GCCGCACTTTACCCCCGGGAAAGAACCGGTACCCATTTTACAGGAGGCTGGGTGGGCCCCAGGGCCGGTCTGGACGGGCGGAAAATCTCGTCCCCACCGGGATTCGATCCCGGACCGTCCAGCTCGTAGTCAGTCGCTATACCGACTGAGTTACCCGACCCACAGTAAACAATGTAAAAACATAAAATGTCCAAAGCAGACAAAGAGAAATTCGGAACTAATCGTCCCTCTGCAAATCCAAGGCTGTGCCATATATTATGAAGTAAATTAATGAAACTGAATGAAAGTACCTACACTTCAAGGAGCGGTGAGCGAAATGTATGTGACCACATCTGGCAGCGTATACTCAATCCATGGAACAGAATACTTCTTGAGAAGAAAACCGGTTCTCAGTTAGTCAAGAAATTCCCCCCACTTTTGGGACCCGAAGGTTCATTATCGCATTCACAAGTGACCGCCACCTGTCCCTATCCTGAGCCAGATTGATCCAATCCATGCCCTCACATCTCACTTCCTGAAGACCCAACTTAATATTATCCTCCCATCTACGCCTGTGTCTTCCAAATGGACTCTATTCCTCAGGTTTCCTCACCAAAACCCTATATAAACCTCTCCCTTCCCCATACTTGCTGCATGACCCGTCCATCTCATTCTTCTCGATTTAATCACCCGAACAATATTTGGTGAGCATTATGGAACATTAAGCTCCTCATTATAAAAAGTTTTCTCCACTTTCCTGTTACCTCGTCCCTCTTAAGCCCAAATATTCTCCTCAGCACTCTATTCTCAAACACCCTTAACCTAGGAAGGGGGGAGGGGTACATCAAAACACAACTGTCTTGTATCCTACATTATTATGCTGACGACGACATGTTTCGGCCACTGTGGGCCATCTTCAGGTCACAAAAATGTATATAGAGGAAAACTATACAGTGTATGATTATTAGTAGACGTGCATATTTCTTAACTTTCAACGAGATCTCGTTTAGAGGCCTACCAGGTAAATATTCAGTGTTGGTGCTACAGAAAGTAATGTGATGTCGCTACGAAGACTTCCTACGTGTATTATATTATCCCCATCCCTCATGCAGAGAATGTGCCACTTCAACTGTCGGTGGTTGCTTTCCTTGCTAACCTAACACCATACTGTCACCAAACGCTAACAAAGAAGTAACGCCTATATTAACAATTTAAATTTTACTAACTTAATCAAAGAAATATTGTTACTGAGGACATGAAGCGCATCAACAACTATACAACAGTACTTTCTATAATATCCGTTTCTAAGGACATATTGGCAAAACAGTATGGAGTCAGTTTCACAATGTAGCCTAATGGGTGTTCTCTAATTAGATTCGCATAAGGGAACATGAAACAGAAGAAATGAAAGAGACACTCTTCAGACGCATTCGCAGAATTCCGAAAAGTCACTATTAGCTTCATCCTTTCTGTCTTACGGTCCTCATAGAACAACTTGGCTCCCACAGGACGGATTTTCATGAAAATCGATATCTGCGGATTTTTCCAAAGGTTATCGAGAAGTTGAATAAGGAGAGACCAACTTGAGGTCACTTGCTCTTTTATTTAATTATTTGGTGCTCAACATGTTTCAGATGTTAATACATCCATCCTCAGGAGCTTGCGACTTATTTGTTGAGTTATTTCATGGGTTGTATTGCTCTGGCACGATGTGTGTTGGTGTTACGTTGTGGTTTGGTTGGGGTGGTGTGGTGTGGTATCCGGATGCAGGCTTCAGCCCATCCCAACCAAACCACACCGTAACACCAACACACATCGAACCAGAACAATACAACCCATGAAATAACTCAACAAATAAGTCGCAAGCTCCTGAGGATGGACATATTAACATCCGAAACATGTTGAGCATTAAATGCTGAAATAAAAAAGCAACTGACATCAAGTTGGTCTCTCTTTATTCAACTATCAAGATGATGCACGGTCCAATAAACATAAGATTATCGAGAAGATTCAAGTTTCATTAAAATCTGAGAAGAACAGCGGGTACTTTACATGAAGACCTATGTGCGTCAATGAGCATATCTTGCTGAATTCTTCTTAAAGTGAGACTCTTTTTAGACGACTGCGTGGAGAACATCAAAACACATTACATTATCAATTTTTTTTAAATCATGCCGTTTAGGATGTAATGTGGGAAAACCTGGTACAGCCAGAAAGACCACTGATGAAGGCATAACACATTCCAGAAAATGTGTTATGTGCATGCCGGATAACAAAGGCAAGAAACCAGACACACACTCATAATACATAATACAATTGTTAACAGAAGTACGCAATGCGTCGTAGTTCTGCAACAGTGTACATTCACAGCATGAAATGCATTAAACTCATTTACAGGACGGCTACAAAATAAAAGTGAATAAGCTGCAAGCTTGCGATAGTTCTGGCACAGTCAAGATTATCAACCCGAAGATCGAGCTGACGAAAGAATGCCTTATTGCTGCAGATGGCTGCACGCAGATCACAAAAGGGTTTTCAAGATGTAAGGTATGCCTTATGCTATGTCAATTCTTAACTGCGTCTCAAAGGGTTAGAAAGCAACCTGGGGGCAACAAAAATTACTTTCTTGTAACCATAGAATTCTGCATCTTTTCTATATTTATAATTGTTGAGTCGCAAATAGTACCCCTATTATATATTATGAACTATTTTCACATTCGGTACGAAATATTCTCTGATAATCAAACGTGGTCAAAATTTAAAATCTGAACGTCATATTTGGGCCACCAGGTATGACCATGAGTTGGTCTTGGTGACATCCAAAGACAGGTTCGAGAGTTAATTTCGGGACCCTGTCTGGGTGCCAAGGCTAGGATTCTGTCCTTTAATAGGGCGCAATCCAGGGCTGTTACTGGCCTACATACTGGACATACCCTGAGGAGATATCTTCCCCCACTAGGGCTGTCAGACATTCCACTGTGTAGGAGATGTGAAGCAGAGGAAGAAACCTCGGCCCACATTCTTTGTGAATGTGTAGCTTCACACAGAAATGTGCGTCTGTGCTCCTTCTTCTTGGAGCGAGAGGACATTAAGAGCCTGGGGGCCATCTGGAAATTTAGCAAAGTAATAAGGCTCCCATGAATCGATATGGGGCACAAAGGGCCCGTCAACTAAGGACTAGGTGCATAGTTGCATCGGGACCGTAAGGTCTCGAACCTAATTGCTAATCAATCAATCAATCAATCAATGACCATGAGTTACACGTTTAAAATAAGAAGTGGTTGCTCTTCAGTTATTGCTTTGTTTATTTATTTAGTTACTTGTTTAGTAGAAATAATTATTTATAGTCAAAATAGACTACTGACTGGCTACGAGGTGAAAGATTGGGGTTGAACCCCGGCCACACCTCCACACACCCACACATTAATAGGGCACAACTTTTAAATGAGCACATGGACAGACGTTCCTTTTATTTACTTACGTAGACATTTGTTTTCAGGTGGTGTATGACGTCAAGAAAAAAGGTATGATGATCCCATTTAAAGGAGAAAAGGATATTTGTGAAGAACTTGCCACAGCTGCCAAAGATCCAACCGTAAAGGAAAAGTTGAAGAAGTACAACCTTGAATCAGGTTGTCCAATTAAAGAAGTGAGTATCAATTATTGTTCTTATTTTTATAATAAAACTAACGAGAAGCACTAATTTCTCAAATTTATTTTTGGAATAGGACTGTACATGTTTCGGACAGTAACTCTGTCCATCATCAGGAGTCTAGGACCGTACACACAACAATAGGTATAGGTCATACAGCTTATGCTGACTGCTTGCTAGCGGGCTCAGGATGGATCCATCCTGATCCCGCTTGCAAGCAGTCAGCATAACCTGTATTACCTATACTTATTGCTGTGTGTACAGCACTAGACTCCTGATGATGGACAGAGATACTGTCCGAAACATGTACAGTACTATTCCAAAAATAAATTTGAGAACTTAGTGCTTCTCGTTGGTTGTACTATAAGAATATATCACGATGCTGCACGGTCCTCAGAATGTCAAATTTATCAAGTAGTAGTTCATTCAACAACGATATGAATTTCAATGTGTAAAATTCAGTCGGTATTTAAAAAAAAAACATGAAGTACAAAATGCGATCCACGTGCGTTATTTTAAATTTATTTTTAAGTCCTTTCTTTGTGTTTGTAAATATTCGTGTCTATTATGTGCAGTGGCGTAGCCAGGTTTCCTGGCGCTCGGGGCGAGTAATCACAGCGGTTGCCCCTAAGATAAATATAAACTTTAAAAAAATCGTCATCATTTACTGACCTTCTTTTATTTGGCTCAACTACTGAAATTTTTAAATATTTCATGATAATTCAATATGAGAATAAAACCAAACAGTGCATATGAAGATATGTGAATTTATTACACTGTGGACGTCGTCCTACATGTTTTGGCAGGCTGAAACACTAGTGTTTCAGCCTGCATACGGATATCACACCACCCCAGCCATACCACAACGTAACACCAACACGCATCGAACCAGAGCAATACAACCCATGTAATAACGCATCAGATAATTCGCAGGCTCCTGAGGATGGATGTATTAACATCCGAAACATGTTGAACAGTAAATTATGAAATAATAAAACAAGTGACATCAAGTTGGTCTCTCTTTATTCAACTAGTCTGATGTTCTTTGCAAAATACCCTACTAAAAACACATCCGTGAGGATGGCCACAATACGTAGCCGAAACATGTACGAGCCTTAGGACATCCATAGTGTAATAAATTCAAATAACTTCATATGCACTTGTTGGTTCTATACTCATCATGAATTTAAAATTTTTTGTTCATGTAGAATAATAAGACACTTGTCAACCCTTCACTCTGCCGCCCAGCGCTGCCACACCACTCGCATCCCCCCTCCCCCTTAATTACGCCCCTGATTATGTTGCTTTTATTGTGGACTTCACATTGTAGATTTAAGTCCCGCGTTCCTTTCATTGCTGAAACTCAGTGAGTGTGTTTTGTTTCATTTGTATTGCAGCGCAAAATATGCGTACCGAAAGATCAGAAGATGGATGTAAGCAGTTACAAGAACAAATTTCGACTTGTGTCTGGCCAGTACACAGGTACAATCACATTGGACTGCGATACAGGAAAAAGCTGCTTCAGTTTCGACGTGGAATTCAAACGTGGCAAATAGAAAAACACTTGCCTCAGTTTATGTATTGCTTTGCGATTGAATTCAACATTGCGTCTAATATAACAGAATGATATGTGCGTATACAAACGGCGCTGAGGAATTTAAGCAAAGTATCATTAATTTGAAGATACGGTAAATGTGCTATATAGCTTGTAGTAAGTCGTAGTAAATGATTCCGATGTTACGTCCCACATGCTGCACCTGCTGTCAAAATGAAGAAACTCTACACTTTGCCACACAGGGTGTTCCATATGGTTATCACAATACACAGCAATTACTTCCCTTCACAGTACTGGTTGTTTGGTCTTAATATTAGGACACTGACTTTGTTCTCTGGGACGTACAACTAATTATTATTTGAGGATTAGGGACTCCTGGGCTGTTACGCTGCGTCGTTGGGTGAGCGGTTTTCGACGTTTCGAAAATATGCAGTGCCTTTTCAAGGGCCAAATAGTAGAGTCATAAAATTATTATTTGAACGAAATCAGTCTTCAGATAACTAAGGATAAGTTTCAGTTCTTGTTGTACAATTAAATGTATTTCTGGTTATTCCCCTACACATCCGATACGAATCTCCAAAGTGGAATAACACAGTTGCAGAAATAAAAGGCACTCACGAGCAATGGTACGAGGCTGGTACTCTTTGTTTTCCGAACATTCAACGTATCTAATAAAAAGATTGTTTTTTGGGATATGACGCCGAGTAGTCCGGTAGAAATTATCCAACGCTTCGGAAAAACCTACTGCTTACCTTTTCAGGCAGCATTTCCTCTGGGACGCTGGTAACGTTGTACCAGACGAAAAGGCATCACATTCCATGGCATAATATTCCCATTAACCACCACCATGAGACAGCTGAATCTCACATATTTATACTAAAGGTGAATAAAAATACATGTGATCATTATTAACAAAGAGAATCAACAAGAACGATATTGAGAAGGCCAGACCCCTGTGTAAAAGATTCCCTTAAATGTCTCAAAAATTCAGTATTTTAACATCACTTCCAATTAACCTGGTGTAATTTTTCCCTTTGCGTCCTGTGTAACAAGATAACAAAAAATATCCGTCGAAAACAACAATAGTTTAACAGTATCAAAATAGTTTAATGGATGCATCAACAGCTTGTCTCTTTTTCTGATATTACTAGCTGTGAGCCATCAGGATAATACCACTGAACAGCTGTTACCGCAGCGGAAGAAGACATAGGGGTCGGAAAATGGCAAGCCCCACGGACGGAGGGTCTGGTTTTGTTGTGTATTGCGTGCCATCGATCTAGGAATTCATATATCAAGTAAAAGGTAAAGCAGTCCCGTTACAGGCCTGGAGTGGCCCAGAGGATTCCAGGAAGTTAAGGTTCCCAGATTTCATGACAACGGCACAGTATGGTGGTAGGTTGTCAGCCTTGCGCGCCGGCCGCTTTTACCCCAAGGAAATGCTCCTGGTACTCATTTCTGTTAGAGGCTGAGTCGACCCCAGGGCCATAGTGCGATCGGAAGGATTATGTCAATGAAAAATTCCAATGACACCATCTGGGATCGAACCAGGACCTTCCGATATGTAGCACAGTACCTTAACCACTGTGCCATCGCGGTCTCCCCTATATCTCACATAGTCTGGCCAAATTTTAGTGATACTATACAAGCATATATCATGCAGTTTGATTTGTCGACGTGGTAGTTCAGCTGCTTGTCCGTACTTGTTCTTCAGATATCCATAGGGTCAAACAGATCCTCTGCTTATTGTGCCTTAATTTTTTTAATAATATTACATATATATATATAGTTGTATGTCTATTTCCCTCAATGATTCATGTGAGTCGAAACATGTAGTTGCAGTTAGGTAAAGCAATTCCATTACAGGCCTAGACAGGCCCTGAGGGTTCCAGGAGGTTGAGGGTCCCAGATTTCAAGACAGTCTGGCACAAGGAAGTGGTAAAGTTGTCAGCCCTACGCTCCGACCGCATTTACCTCCCAGTAAATATTCCTGGTACTCATTTCTGTTAGATGCTGAGTCAAACCCAGGGCCATATTGCGGCCGGAAATATTATGTCAATGAAAAATTCCAGTGACACCATCGGGAATTGAACCCGCGACCTCCGGGCTCGTAACGCAGTGCCTCAACCCCAGTTGCAGTTGAGGTTTTAGTACACAAGTGTTGTGTTTGACGGACATTAGTTGTTCTGTTTGTATATATAAAGCAGAGGGATTGAACGCATCTAGAAATAAATAACCAATGATCTGAAAGCTAGTAGAGTCAACTCCCGAAACGTCGTGCATATGGAACACACGAGTACATTAGAAATGGACAAAGTCAAACCTAATTCAATTGCAATAAATCAATCATTGTTACTGACCGTTATAGGATCTGATAATTTTACACCGAAGGAATGCAGCGCCATAACAGACATGCAATTAGGATAGTGGACTCTGCGAATATTGTTCCTACGAATGTTCCAAAATTTAACCATGAAAAATTGCGTAGAGGGTACATATTCACGTACACACTGTCTGTCTATATATATACATACATAAAGTTCCCTTTGTGCTGCACGGGCAATGTCACATAGCAGCAGGATGTCCTTGTCATATAACTGATAACAGAATAGAAAAAAAAACCCCTTCGAAATTTTGGTAAAAGTTTTGCACAATATGTTTCCTGTTGTCTCTTCGAAATGATTATAATAATAACAGTAAAATAAAAAATCCAGTATAATTGCACATCCGTCCTGTGGTGTGTGTTGTCAGTAACTGGTGGATTGCACAGTCAGAGGAGAGCAGAGAAGAGGAAACGACTGTCAAAAGTCTATGTAAAAGCGCTTGGTTAGGGCAGTTAATACAGATGCCCCATCACTTCCACTATATAAAGATCGTGACGTTTACAACTTTCATTGCTACAGCTTGACGTTCCTGTGTGAAATGGAGGCCAGTCGCATTTAAGGAGCCCAAGAATGGAAAATCTCTAAAAAAACGAATTAGCATTTGTAATTGCAGAGATGGGAGGTTTGGATAGCTTAAGCGGTATGTATACTAACCAGATTACTGGGTGGACGACCTATGAATTGTTCCATTCCTTGCATAAACAAAACTCAGCCTTCCCCACTTCCTAACAGACCAAGTGGCCTCTTGGAACCCACCCAGCCTTCTAGACAGTGAATCCCGGTGGCAAAGCGGCCGGGGGGGGATAAAGTTTTTTGCTTATTTCCGTATACGGCCGAGAGTAAGAATGCGTGGAGCTATACCTCCTATATCACTTGAATTTAATTATTAATACATCAACCAATATACAATACAATACGTTCCCCGGGAACTGAACCCCGGTGCCGAAACATGTAGGAGATGAATACTTTTCGTGAATTTTATTTGTCGGCACGTTCGCAAAAAATTCCGAAAAGCGACTATTAGCTTCATGTCTGTCCGCCCGTCTGCATGGAACAAATCATCTCCCACTGGACGGATTTTTTTAATGAAATTTGATATTTGATAATTTTTCGAAAATCTGTCGGAAAAAAATCGAGTTTCATTAAAATCTGACAAGAGTAACATGCAGTTTGCTTTAAGACCTCTGTACGTAGGTGGGCTGATAAGTTTTGCCTCCACTGTAATATTTTCTTTTTTACATTAGACATATCTGGATAAAACCGGTTCTGTGTAGTCACATGGTATCTCTCTTCCATCATACTTCACCTTGAACACACAGATGCTTACAGTCCTCACCCAATGCACATCGAAATGGAAGAGTTTTCAGACGTTCGGTTCAAACAGCGTGCTCTTATTGAATTCTTAACCGCGGAAAATGTTCTTCCAATTGAAATTCGCAGACGAATGCAAGCCGTTTATGGTGATCAGTGTGTTGATGTAAGTACAGTAAGACGCTGGGTAAGGCGGTTCAAGGATGGAGAATTGGGGCAAGCAAGTTTGAGTGACAAAACACGAAGTGGAAGGCCTGTGACTGCAAGTGGTCAGCTTCATCAAGATCGCGATGAAGAACTGATCCGTGGTGATTTTGTAGAAAAACAATTATATAGCTTTGAAAATAATTGATGTAGGCATATTCATTTTTTTTTTATTTCATTAAAATATCTTTTCCCGTTCGTTTTCTATTTAAGTGGAGGCAAAACTTATCAGTCCGCCCTCGTACATTTTTGATCATATCTCGCTCATTTCTTCATAGTATGAGAAATGTTTAAGATAAAAGCTGTAGAGAAAAACAAAACACACATTTTATGTTCGATAATTTTTTTTCCCCAAAATCGTGCCGTTTATGAGATAATGTTGAAAAATGCTGTAGAGCAGGACGGCCGCAGATGACAATATGGCGCATGCTCATTTCATGCTGGATGCCTAAGGCTACAAACACCCTCTCAGAATATTTAACACTTATTGCTTTACCACTGCAACAATGGCTGCACGAACGCGCCTCCACGTTATGCTGTACGTACATTGCCTGTCTTGCATCAAGCGCATTTGTTAGAACCCTAAACATAATATGATAACAATGTCATCGCCCTCATGCACCAATTAGTACATTTAGTACATGCGATACAACAATGTCGATATTCGTGATTAATTTTGAAAGACAAAACCGTCCAGAACACAGGACGAAATTCAAGTTCAATACAAAACGCTTATTTTTTTCCCCAAGAATTTATAAAATAGCAGTAATAAAACCAAAAAATTACTTCGAAAAGCATAAAAAACATGAAAATCTATTGTAACAAAATACAAGGCTTTTTGGAAGCAAAAAACATAATAAATGACTGAAGGAGATTCTCATAACATAAATCACGAAAACTGTCTGCTTCACTCTACTGTGAAGAACAGCGTGACTCAGTTGAGAGTGGGGGGATGCCACGTGGTCTCATCCCGGTTCGTCGGAACTAGTCACGAAAAGTCGAAACAACAGCAATAAAATGGGTGATCAAGAAAGGTCGAAACACCGGATATCAAAAGCACTGTACCTGGGAGACCAAAGTTCGATATCAACAGACTCCCCATATGACAACTCAAATTAGTAAGCACTGCTAATTACCCCCCCCCCCCGGCCAACAGCCCTACTCGGCCCTAGGCCGCCTCATGGTTGAGTTTTGCGAGATCAAACACGGTCAGACAAAGCAACACTTGGTGGAGCTCCTCTGGACGAGGGATCGGCCTGTCACAGAGATCTCTGCCTGACAGCACAAAACACTCACAAGAGACAGACATCCATGCTCCCGCAATCCCAGCAGGCGAGAGGCCGCAGACCCACACCTTCGAACGCGCGGCCAACGGGATCGGCACACACGTGTGAGTATGCTTACTTCGAAAAAAATAGCCTCAACACGCCACCGTCTTGAGGCTAAAGTGACAATCGTCTTCGATATAATACCTGTACTGCTTATGAAAACAGAAATATACAAATTACGCGATAAGATTTTTGAGTGTATGGATCCAAACATGACACAAACAGGCGAATTTCTAATTTGCAGTAACTTAGCGACAAAACCTGCAAAGTTTCAGCTTCTTCTGCCTATGTTTCCTTGTTACTATTTCAGTCATTTGTGGAAACCTTACCTTCATTCACAAAAGACCGAGTATTAGCCAAGCGGTAGAAGGTCTGATTTCTATTTGGAATGTATTACTCTCAGGTCTCCACCTCTCGTACTGATTCTAATTTTCGTCATATTCTCGTTTGTCCTGGTTTCTACCGGGGATTGCTCTTTGAAACAGACTACGGATCATTAATTTCATTACCAACCCTACACGAGAGGGGACCGGGATAGCTCAGTCGGTATAGCGACTCGCTACGGGCTGGACGGTCCGGGGGTTGAATCCCGGTGGGAGCGAGATTTTCCGCACCCGTCCAGACTGGCCCTGGGGCCCACCCAGCCTCCTATACAGTGCGCACCGAGACTCTTTCCCGGGGGTAAAGCGGCCGGGTCGTGGCTTTGACCACCCACCTCCATCTAGCGCCAAAGTTAAAGAAAGAGTAGAGCTACAATTAAAGAGGGGTTCTTTTGAGTCAAAACATATATATCTTATGTTGTTATCTTTATTTAAGCTTAAATAAAGATAACAACATAAGATATTTGTGTTTTGACTCAAAAGAGCCCCTCTTTATTTGTAAATATAACACAACGGGGATTATGCATCTAAAGAGTAGAGCTATACTTCTACTCCTCCTCTGGGTCTCCGTGGCGTGTTCCAGGGTGAACTTTCTCCTACAGGAGATTACAGTTCCACACACTGATGACTCACAATATGACGCATATGTGGACATGCATTATACCATAATGGCCGTATTATTACACCTAACTTCCTGATGATAAGCCTTTAACGCTCGCTACATATAGAAGATAATTTGTGAAAATAAAAAAATAGCTGGTGTGCATTGGGTTGGTTGAACATTATAACAATTGTGTCAATATGCACGGTATAAACAACATAAAAAGTCCCAGTTAATGTAGGTGAGTTAAACTACAGGGAAAACAAAGAAATACTTTATCCTAGACACCATTAGCCTTCTCCAACATAACATATCTATTGTCAGACATCTTTCATGTCTCACATATAGCAAGCCATCTTAAAAGAAGATACAAAATTGCCCCATAAAAAATCCAGTAAACTTCCGCCCATAAAAATTAGTTAAAAACGCAATTCTATAGGGTCACTAAAATGAATGTAGTTACGACCATCCGCGATAACGGCCTGTAAAATCTACTGGACCAACCCAATTGTTCAAAAACATGATCCGTGTGAAAACGACTGTGTTAGACACAGGAGTTCACGCGGAGAATTTTGTTGTGTAATCTTGCCACAGAGTCGCCCTGAGGAAACAACACTCGCGTGGCTCAGCACCTCTTTCTCTGAGGACAGTTTTGCAGGATTAACATTTGGATTTCATTTAACTTGATTCCCCACACGAAATAAACAACCCTTATTTAAAATTGCAAACGACGCCTTAGTAGATTTACCAACACCATCAACAATCAGAGGTTGATGAAACTTCGGATCACTCCTAGGAATATGATTAGTGGCACAAATTGTAACTGGATTATTTC
>Ga0123354_10014628_pt1 | contig 12227 bp, 10 predicted proteins | sample TergutLab28metaG_2_FD_97872 | JGI IMG/M metagenome (GOLD analysis project Ga0123354, IMG submission 97872) | Labiotermes labralis P4 segment gut microbial communities from Petit-Saut dam, French Guiana - Lab288 P4 | ecosystem: Host-associated > Arthropoda: Insects > Digestive system > Gut ... | reverse complement strand
TTACTCCGTGGTGCAGAGTCCTTCTTGAGAAGCTAACTGGTTTGCAGCTAGTCAAGAAATTCCCCGCATTTCACGGAACCCGAAGGTTCATTACCGCACTCACAAGCGTCCGCCACCTGTCTCCCAATCCTTTCGAAATCCCATTGTAAACATCTCTTGATGTTTACTTTACATGTGTTTCTTTTAAACAGCCTATTGCAATTCCTTGGGTTATTAAATGATTCGCTGTCGGGATATCAGATTATTGTTTAGTCGATTAGACACGTGACAGCATGCCGTTAATGTTGTAACGAGTGTACAGAATTTCCATTGGAACTTTCTAGGGACCGAGCACAATGGAAAGCATTTTCTGTCTCTTCTGATTTAGGATTTTGGTTCGAGCGGTCCCTTTGCGTTTAGGAATAAAAAGATTTCTGTTTGTACTGTTTTAGTATGTCGGTTTTAAATGTTCAATAGGTTAACCATTACTAAGTTACTGAGGTCGGGTAGTATGTCCCTGAGCAGCAAATTTAGCGATCTTCAGGTTAGGATGTTCGAGGTTCTTCTGATCTAATATACGGGGGTGAAAAAATTAGAACACGGTAGCTGACGTGTAACCTCGGGTGACGGAGTCTGTAGTGAGAATCGTCAAGGACCTTTCGCCGTTTATGCTGCCTTTTAAGGAGGGCACTTTTTACCCCCTCCCTGGCGAGGGTTAAACCAATCCACGCTATCGCACCGTTCTTAGGAGCGTTCGGAAAGCATTTGCGTATAGCGACCCTTACCCTCTTTACGTCCGTAGAACCGTCCGACCGCCTGCCCGTACGGAATAGCGGGACATTTACCAGACGGATTTTCGTGAAATTTCGTATTTGGAATTTTAATAAAGTTTGTCAGTACCTTCGATTTTGGTTAAGATCGGACACAAAATGACACACTTCACCTGGGTGCCTAGGTACAATTTTTATTGTGCCTCGCCGTGATTGGTCTTGATAAATGACATATTGTTCTGTTTTAGGTAGGGGCTAAGTCCGAAGAGAAGGCTGATGATCTCAGCATAACAACTGAGCATTATCAGTTTATCACGGTTTCTGAAATGTCTAATGTAATAAACTGCCAATCAGTCGATAAGACAGACAACTTACGGTGCCATTCGTGCAAAACATGGAAAGACACGACATCGTCAGTATTTTTCTGAAAGTAGGCAGGAGTTTCAAATATGGAGACAAATTCCAGGGATAGAATCTCGGTGTGGACGAGATTTTCCGCATCTGTCGAAACAGACCGTGAGACCCACCTAGCCTCCTATACGATGGGTACCTGGTCATTCTCGGGGTTAAGGCGGCTGCAGCGTTGCGTTAACCACCAACGCCCATCTAGCGCCGAGGTTAAAGAAAGTGTAAAGCTATACTTTTACTTCCCTTCTGCACCTCATTGACGGGCTCTAGGGTGAACTTTATCTTTACCTTTTACACATTTAAAATGATTGCTCCAGAAATGTTTGTTTTTAACCTTTGTGAGATTAGAGTGAATATTATCCCCCTCCCCTATTGTGTTCACGCTTCGTGAGTGGTTTCATTCGCTGGCAGTGTTTTTCTACTGAAATGTTGTGTGCTTTTTCACTTTTCCCATACGTGGTACACGCCCGCCTGTATTTTCTCATTTGGCTGGTTAACAGTTTGGATACTAAACCTGTGTGCTGATCACTGGTACTTTCCATTGAGCATCCTGATCTCCACCATGAACATTAAGAAGTAAAAATAACCAAAACCCATCATTGTAAAGATAAAGCAGACAGAAGTAGATTCAAGTCTTGTAACATTGTTTGTATTAAATTTGCTATTGATGAACAAATACTGGTCACCAGAGTCCCGACGCATATTATTGTTCTTTCTTTTTATGTTTGCTGTAATGTGTATGCGAATCTTCATGTTTGCACTGTGCATCAATGACATTCAAACACTTTGTCATCCAACTAATGCACAATATATAATTTATAGATACAATCAAAATTGTAAAATATTTAAAAGTGCTCCGACTTGTTTCGGATCACAGAGAATCCATCATCAGGGAGCCTTGGACAGTACTTGGCTAAAATTACAAGAACGGTTCTATCGTGTCCGTTGACATGGACGTGGTCAGTGTTATGGAAGCATAATCTGACCTGTTGTGCGTGTGTGTAGTTCACTGTATAGGAAGGTCAGAATATGCTGCTATGTCACCAACCGCATGCATGTCAACGGACACGATAGAACAATTCTTGTAATTTTAGCCAAATACTGTACATGGCTCCCTGATGATTGATCTTCTGTGATCCGAAATATTTCGGAGCAATTTTAAATATTTTATAATTTTAACTGTATCTACGAATTGTGTGTGTGTGTGTGTTTTATATATATATATATATATGTATATATATATATATATATATTGGTGCACTAGTTGGATAATAAAGTGTCTGAGTGTATGAGAAGTTGCTTAATTTGCGCCTTAAATTTACATTTTCCATGTGAACATTGTAGCTTGAACCACTGTTGAAATATCTGCGCTCAGAGAGCTTAATCGTTCGGAATTGGCGTAGCCGTAAGTGGCGATTGAAACTGATCTCAGCTAACCCTCTTCCACAGCGGAGGTTCACTCTTAAGATGGTGGACTATAGTAAATACCGAACATATCCTGAAATACGCTTTTCCAGCTATATTCAAACATACTTACTAGAATGTCAAGGCACGCGGAATTTACAACGCCGATAAACTAGACTTGAACAAACCGTAATGATGTGCGTATAGTGACCAGGCTGCGGCATTGACGCCGACAGGGGCAAGAGATATCTGTCTTCTCCAGACCGTCGGGACCGGCTGTATCACGCACCCAGCATCGTCTTCAGTGGGTACCGGGAATAAAGCGCTCTCCCCGTGAAGCTGACAGCTCAACCCCATGTAGTGCCGAAGTCACGAATGAGTGGAGCTGTATCTCCACTCACATTCCTGTATGGAGTTAACAAGTACATCTTGGCTTATAAAATGGACTTGCACGGGTACGATATTTTGTTTTAGTATAAAAGTGAATTTCCTCGGTTTTAATAACCAGTGGCTAAAGGTAATTTATTCTTAATATTTTCCCTTCAATATGTTTTTTGGTTTCTAGTTCCTACGGTGGTGCCCAGACGTATAGCAGACTTGAGGTCTGCGACAGACCATAGACTTTCCTGACGTAAGCAACCGAAGTATGATGGAACAGCCTGAGTCACGCACGTGTAGAGAATCTTTAGTTCATCGTGCCTAACATTTAAACTTGACTGAGTAGTTCCTGTCTTCCTCTGCCTGGTATGCACTCCAACTTCCTTAAACTAGTGTAATTTAAGTAACCGCAACATACAGTGAACGTACGAGACTTGAACTTTAAACCACATCTGTTGGATGCAAATATTGTCCGTTAGGAACGTGTTTTTGATATTTATACGCGTCTATCCGTCGGCACGCTCGTTAACATGTCTCTGTAATATTTTGGTTTGGCGACCGTTATTGGCAGTTTAAGAGTTCTGACGAATTGTACTGAACTGAAAGCATCTGTTAATATTGTTATGAAAATCATCTGCTAACTACAGGGCAAAAGGATCAGATTCTCATGTTTGAAACCCGACCCCTTCTCACAGCATGTTTACAGCAACTCGGTCGCTGGAATTATTTTAGAAATCATCTTGCAGTATGCAAGGACAGAGAACAGAACTCGCATAACCCTTGTTACCCAGCCAACAGCTAAGAAATATGGAAGTAATCCTGTAGGTCGAAATGAGTTTTGGACTGCTGAAATTCAGTCTTTGTGTACATATCACGGTTACGACAATCAGTGGCGTACCGATGGGGGAGTTTCGGAGGTTCACCCCCCCCCCCGCGAAATTCCGAAGGCCCTCCAAAATCGTGCCAAACTCAACCCTATTGTGAAAACTGTTAAAAATTGCTGAATTTAGGACGCCAACACCCCAAGATGTTTGGAAAAAATGCAGTAAAATTCTAAAACTACCGCCGGTTCGCAATTGTTTTACATTAACAATGACAAATAAATTGGTTGTCATCATAAATAGTCTTAAAGTACCAAAAATTGGGAAGATTTTATTATACGAGATGAAACTTCTTGTACGAAATTACAGCTTCCTCCAGAACCCCTGACTAAGGGGCTACCGCCCCCAGATCCCTGTCCTCTGTCCTCAACTGAATTTGTTTAACCCCCCCCCCCGAAATAAATTCCTGAGTACGCCACTGACGACAATTAATTGGATCTCCGGCCCTTTAAGTACACTTTTTCGACACTTGATATTACGTTGAGCCAAACAGTGTTGTACTTCGCTTATAACGAATTAAAGACAATGTATAAGAAAGTCGTAGAATTTGCCTGGATGGACCGAGAAATCTAGCAAAACGTTCAGACAGAGTGACTGGTCTCTGAACATAGATTCCAACCTGGGCATTCCGAAAACGACTTCAGAAGACGAAGAATTCTTACAAGACGTTCCGAATATTAGCACGTATTCTTTGTTGAGGGGGACCGTGGTAACACAGTGGTTAAGGTGCTGTGCTACAAATCGGAAGGTCACTGGTTCGGTCCCAGGCGTTGTCGGTGGATATTTCATTGACATAAAATCCATCCGATCGCACTATGGCCCTGGGGTCGACTCAGTTTCTAACAGAAATGAGTACCAGGATTATTTCGTGGGGGTAAAGGCGGCCGGTGCGTAAGGCTGACAACCTACCACCATCCTGTGCCGTTGTTACGAAATCTGGGAACCTTAACTTGCTGGAACCCTCTGGGCCTGTAACGGGACTGATATACCTTTTTATTCTTTTTTTGTAATGAAGGCATCAAGATTTCATAGTACTTTTTATTCTTTGTTGAGAAATGCCCTTTCAGTGAAGTGGTACTGGGTAGAAATATTTACTTTTTATTGAGAAAATGCAATTCTCGGAATCATTACAGAAAGTAGCAATAAATTATCAAGATATTCTACATCCCCTCAATTAGAAAGGAATTGAGAACGAGAAATGACTTCGTCCTCGTAGTTCAGCTCGGAAGTTGAATATAAGTAGATTATTTGCTGGAGGAAGGAGCAGTACAAGTTCGTATGTTTTCGCTTCGCCTGTGGTCCGCTAGTATGATGCAGATATCTGCTGAGTTTACTAAATGACCTACTTTTTCGCCAACAGTTTGGGTGCTGCGATAGTAAGGAAATAAAACAACCCATTCGTCGTGGGGTTGATTCAGTTCGGTGTGTCGCGACGTCGACGAAGATAAGCTGCGTAGGGCCTACGAGTTCGAGTGTTGTTCGGTTTTTAGGCGCGTTCGCAAGGTTGCGAAAAGCGACTTTTGGCTTCGTCAAGTTTGTCCGTCTGCCTGTCTGTCTGTTCGTACCCATGGAACAACTCGGCTCCCACTGGACGGATTTTCTTGAAATTTGGTAATTTTTTTTTTCGAAAATCTATTGAGCAAATTCGAGTCTCATTAAAATTTGACTAGAACAACCGTTACTGTCAATGAAGACAAACTTAAATTTTTTGTTGTATCACGCTCAGTTGTTCTTAGAATGAGAAATGTTTCAGACAGACGTTGTAGAGGAAATTAGAACACACATTTTGTGTTCAGTAACTTGTTTTTAGAAAATCGTACCGTTTATGATATAATGTGGAAAAGTATTGTAAAGCAATGAAATGATTTGTGAGACCAACTTGATGCAACAATTATGATTTATTAATCAACCATTAGCTGAACATGTTTCGGACACAATTATGCCCATCTTCAGGAGCTCATGGCCGTATATAACTGCATATGGTTTTCAGAACTTAATGTGCTGGCTGGAGTCTTGGGAAGCCGGGAGGCATGTCGTGTGCACACTGTGCACACGACATGAGCTAATGGTTGATTAATAAATCATAATTGTTGCATAAAGTTGGTATCACAAATCATTTCATATTAAGGGTGCACGGTCACACGAACATAAAAATTGTAGAGCAAGGCAGACCACAGATGACAATATGGCGCAAGCGCATTGCGTGCTGAACAACTAAGGCTACAAGCACACACACTCACAATATGTAATGCTTATTGCTTTTCTACTGCAACAAAGTTTGCACGAACGCGTCTCTTACGTTACGCGTGAATTGCGTGTCTTGTTTATAGTTGGCTGCATTGCCCAGCATTAACTGGACATAGACTCAAGTGTTACGGATTTGTGTGGCTAGATCCAACAGACATCGCGAGATTCTCGATCGGAGCGGCGTAGACGGTGACATGGCGGACTTCGCGCTTCTTTATAAGGCCCTGAGACGTATTCAGGGGACAACACATTGAACCCCAAAATGAGCCGGATGTTTGGGGGACGGAAGCCTGCCCTTCCTGTTCCACACGAAAGTTTAAATATAAGTACATAAACCAGCTGCACCTAAACGTTATGGTTCTTAATTGTCATCATCATCCATCGTCAAAACCACAATCTTCATTATGGCAGCCCCAAAAGGTCAGTGTCGATCATACAGGAAACTTCTCAAGGTATCCTCCCATCTTCTGTTCGGCCGTCCAACGTCTTGTGAACAGCGGGTTTATAGGTCATGGCTTCTTGTCCCGTTGTACTTGGATCTTTTTGTAAGAGCTGATCATGCCAGTTCATTTTTACCATGTTGAATCTTTAAGCCCACAAACCAACTAACCTCACTCTTAATTAAATGTGTGACTGAAGATATTTCGTTACAATATGCCTTCTTTGTGTCTTGCCTAGTCTCACCTTTTCGGTGTCGTTATTATTGCGGCCTTGTTTGTGAGGATTGTTATCATTGTGATATCATTGTTGTTACTGTTGTTGCCTGTGGATCTTCCGGGTTAGGGTGCTGAGAAAGGTATTTAAGTTTAAGAGTAAGTAAGTAATGGGACGTTGGAGAAAAACTGTATAATCAGGGCTTCATTTTTGGTGTTCATCGCCATGTATTTTTAGTGTGTCAAATATGGAAGGAGCAGGTGGGCCGGGCTTGTTGCACATATGAGTAAAAAGATAAATGCCTACATGATTTTGTTGGGAAAACCTGAAAGAGACTACTTGGAATATCTAGGCGAGGATGGGATGATGATATTAAATGACTTTTATAGAAATAGGATGGGCGAGTTTGGACTGGTTCATTTGGCATAGTGTAAGGACTGTCTGGACCGGTTTATGTGAACGATGTAAGGAACCTTCGGGTTCCATCAGATACGGAGAATTGCGTGACTGCTTGAGGAACTTTCAGATGATGAAGACCTATGATCCACGAAGTTACGAGTATTTTTGTACCCTCAAAGAGCTGAGACTGTACTTTTTTCTATATCATTCTTCGAAACATAGGTGGCATGAGCCAGTACTCTCCTGATGTCGAGTATTTTGTATAATTCTTCGCCAAGCACAAACATACATTTTTCAAAATGATGGGGTCTATTTTGTTCGAGTTTTGATATTCATAATGACAAGAAAAGTTACTGGTCATTATACAGCAATCTCTCTTGTAAATCTAGGTCGACCATTTCATTCTGCGTAGTGGCATAGGTTGTTTGTAGTGGATCTAAATTACGTTGTCTACTTTGTTCTTCATCGCCGAGATGCGGTTGTTGTCAGGATGAAGGATGTGTTGCTCTCGAGGAGGTCAGGCGTGGCTTCGGACCATCTGGGGTTAAGCGGAAGGTCGCGTGAGATAACAGGATGTACAAGGTTACAGCCACCTAATTACAGCGTGTAAATATAATTTATTAGTTGCAGCGTGTAAAGCAGTTTCTGTGTGATGTATCATTCTGAAGGCAGAAGTACCGTCAAATTGTGAATTTGTTTTTTCACTCTTTCGGTAAGATGGTTGCGACATAATGCGGAGAACTCTTGACGCTTATTTTTGATGACTGAAACATGCAGTTGATGTCACATGCAACACACTGGGCTTGTTTGATATGTGTTGGATCGTGCATCATCTAGATAACTGAAGAATAAAAACCAACTAAATGCCACTTACTACTTTATTATGTTTATGTTGGGCTCGTTAGGCTCAACATGTTTCGGGCACCATTATGTCAATCATCAGGAACTCACGACGATAGCGTTGGTTACCACACAGGCCGTCTGGTTCTCGCGTTGCTGCTGGTTGGAAGTTAAGTGCAGGCAGGATGGATGAGTGTCCGGACCGAGGGCTGTTAACACGTGTTACAGCCCTCGGTCCGGACACTCATCCATCCTGCCTGCACTTAACTTCCAACCAGCAGCAACGCGAGAATCAGACGGCCTGTGTGGTAACCAACGCTATCGTCGTGAGTTCCTGATGATGGGCATAATGGTGCCCGAAACATGTTGAGTCTAACGAGCCTAACATAAGCATAATAAAGTAATAAGTGGCATCTAGTTGGTTTTCAGTTTCAGTTACATTGGGCTTGTATTTGTCCTGTGTTCGTAAGTATACTGCCCCGATCGATAGACATCAGTAGACTTCTGAAGAAACATAATATAAGAAAGGTTCACATCCTAAAAACGGAAAACCGCAAGCATGCTGACGTCTGCTAAGGACGGAGTAGGACTTAGGGTCCCAGACGTATATGCGGAAATGTGTATCTTGGACACAGCGGAAGGACGGTCGAGGATAGGTGCAAAGAACACAAGAGATACATACGTCAGCACCAATGTGAAAAGTCAGAAGTGGCAGATCATAGCATCAGCACGGGTCATTGCTTCGATTTCTATGGCACTTCACTGTTAGACATAACATCGGGATACGTGGACGGCGTTGTGAAGGAAGCAGTTGAAATACGCCTGACCAAGAATAATTGTAACACAGACGGTGGCTTCATATTCAGCCATGCCTGGTCACTTATAACCATGTTCAGGAACGTAAAAGCAGGACCACACAAAGCAGTTACTTGACTCCGCCTACAAACACTCTTGTCTCGCTACCAGCTATGAGCTAGCGGTGCGGGCAGGTATATCACGACGAGGGCGGACTTCGGAGGGAGTCAGTTTTGTGATGACTGGAACAGAGATTGTCCTCGAAATTTTGAGCTATTAGCCATTCGTTCACCTGGCGCAGCTACTAGCCCGAGAATATTTTATCGAATTCAGTCGCCGTCGAAGCTGTAAATTATATATCAGGCTTTTAGTTCGAGCTTCCCTGGATATTAGTAGGAACATTTTAAGCGCCTTCCAACGTATAAAGCTTAATTCAAATGTGACCTAGTAGTTGCCTTCTTTCTACGTCGTATATGGTATGCCGGGATAACGCAGTTGGTACAGCGACTCGCCACGGGCTGGACGGTCCGGAGATCGATTCTCGGTTGGGTCAAGAACTTTCGCGCGCGTCCAGACCGGCCCTGAGGTCCACCCAGTCTCCTCTACAATGGGTTACCGTGTCTTTCCCCGGAGTAAAGTGGCCGGAGCGTGGCTTTGACCACCCGCTTCCATCTAGCGCCGATATTAAGGAAAGGATAGAGCTATATCCCTTCTCCCCCTCTGGGCCTTCATGACCTGTTCTGTACTTCACCTTTTACCTTTTACCTACGTCCTATGTTAGTATATACAATGTTTATCTACTGATTGCTTATTTAGGATAAAAATTTAAGTAATTCTTCATCGGTGGCCTCCCTATATTCACTTCATGAAATTTTAATCTTGATGGCAGTTAGAAAGCGGTTTTTGTTATGGTTTCTGTTCGCTCTGTTCCGAAACTTACTCTCTTTATTTTCTTCGTCGTATTCTTTTCTTTCTTTCTGTCATACATGAATTTGGTGTTTTGATAGCAGTTCCCACGTCTGAAGTTAAATTTGTCCTGCCTCTGCTCCTGGTTTTCCTTTGTCACTTTTTAGCACGGCAACGTACAGGCAGTTTATGTTGATTTAGGTATACTGTGATCTTGCTGTCTGCCAGCATAGTGATAATATCTATGTTGTTTGATATATTTTTAGTTTCACTTGTAGTCTCCTTGCTAAGGATGTTTTTGAAATCGCCTGTGAGCAGATAATTGTTTTTTTTTTTGTTATTCTGTCTCATAATCAGCACTTCACATAAAGAAACGCCTTTTGACCTTTCAATTTTGTGACGTTAATAAAAAAAACCCTTTTCGTTAAATGTCTGCACATTATCCATATCCGATGTCAGAGTTCTTCCTGATCGACGCTGGCAATTGGTGTAATTCTCTTAGCACCAGTCTAATTGCTCCTTCCACTCATAGTGATAATGCACGCAATGTATGTGTGAGTGTGTGTGGGTGGGTGTGGGTGTGTGTTTGTGTGTGTGTGGGGGGGGTGGGTGTGGGTGTGAGTGTGTGTGTGTTTGTGGTGTGTGGGTGTGGGTGTGTGTGTGGATAGAGAGAGAGGAGTAGTTTTAAATCCCTCCTACATATAAATACTTTCCTTTTTTGGGAAACTTACAATCGCTCAGCTGCCTGAGGAATTCATAACCCTTTATGGAACTCTAAACTTTCATTACCATGTTTACAAATCGCGTCTTTGGTACTTATACTAGGCCAGATGAATCCATCACGCTTGTCGAACTTTACTGAGACACTGTGTTACGTGTTACTGAGGGATTCTGAGTATTCTTGTTACGTTCTAAGTGTTAAAATATCATCCCTTTATGTTACAGTAATGGATAGACTGACACACAAAAAGTATTTTAAGTAATATTGTAATTTGGAATTTACGGCCGTGCGGTTTGGTAGAAATCTACCAACATTTTGAGGTACTCTGAAGATGAAGGCAGCAGATACCTCTGAAACGTAGGTGAATTTGTACTAAACCGCAGGCGTTACATTCCACAAAGTAATGTTCGTCAGAATTACCCCGTGAGAACATAAGTTTATACCACGCAGTAATTTGTTTTTATGACAATCAGTTGAGTTAATTGAGATTTTAACTAATTGTTCTTCCCTGAAAACATATTTCAACATATTTTGATTTATAAGAAGCACCAGAAGCAGTTGTAACCGTAATTCGGTTAATACCTGTACTTTTTCGTCTCTGGTGCGTTATGAGTAAACGTGCTGTTTCTTCTCTTATCTTTCCACCCTTTAAACCCATCCGAAGACTGTATTTTGTAGTCCTGTGTTACTCTGTCTGGCATAATCTGGTTTTCACGCATGACTACTTAATTTAATTTTCGAGTGTTATGTGTAGACAGTCATATCGCACTACCAGCAGTCCAGGAATCTGAGTGCAACACGTCGGTAGGTTTTTATAGGAAGTGCAAACTTTAAATGGTCCTATCTCGAACGACCTTTAAAACGTTTTAAAGGAATTGTTGGATTGGATATGGAAACTTCTTCACATTAACCATTTGAAAGCTGAATTTAAAGTGATCCATATGTAAAGATGCATTTCGTTCCGCGCAGGAAACACACTTCATCTCTCCATTACAGAGAACGTTCGGTTGGTTCTGTGCAGGGAACTAATATGAATTTGTTGTGGGAATCGTTCAGACCACGAAAGTTCACTCTGTGGGCCGAATGCAGGGTTCCTTATTGTTAACCTGGCAGTACATGTAGTAACCGCTGGCCGTTAAAGGTTTAACTGTCTTGACGTTGGTGGTGGTGTTCTGGAAGAGAATTCGTTGTCTGTCACACTAATGAAAACATATCGGTTCTTGTGAGCTTCTAATAGTGGTCTGCCACTGCTGTCGTCTAGTCGAATACTCTTGGAGAGCACGAGAATCCTCATGAGCCCTAAACTGGTGTGCGGTATATTTTGTACTTAATGCACGGATTTTCATAGTGGAAAATTACCGCATCTTTCGTCAGAAGAGGCTAACAAAAGTAGCAATTTGTTATTTATTGTCCGTCGTACACAACACAGTGGTGCAAAGTTATGCAACAATTAACAAAGCTACGTGTTTCAACCCCTTGGGGTCATCTTCAGGCTTATAAAATATGGTATCATACAAGGTACCACACAGAAATACCTTGTATGATACCATATTTTATAAGCCTGAAGATGACCCCAAGGGGTTGAAACATGTGGCTTTGTTAATTGTTGCATAACTGAACTTTTCACCACTGTGTCGTGTACGACGGACAATAAATAAGAAATTGTTTTATTGGCACAAAGGGATGGATAACCTTCAGTTTATAACAAAAGTAGGCTCATGTAGATTTTCTGAGTAGTAGTGGGTCTGGAACGGGGTCCACTCAGCCTCGTGAGGTCAATTGAGGAGCTACTTGAATGAAAAAAGTAGCGGCTGCAGGTCTAGAAAACAGAGATTAACGGCTGTG
>Ga0123354_10014625_pt1 | contig 12228 bp, 8 predicted proteins | sample TergutLab28metaG_2_FD_97872 | JGI IMG/M metagenome (GOLD analysis project Ga0123354, IMG submission 97872) | Labiotermes labralis P4 segment gut microbial communities from Petit-Saut dam, French Guiana - Lab288 P4 | ecosystem: Host-associated > Arthropoda: Insects > Digestive system > Gut ... | reverse complement strand
CTGCATTCCCTTTACAATGTATAACCATCGATTGATGTCTCTTAGCACTTTGCAGTTACACCTTCATCGCTATAGTTTGTCATAGTCTATTGAGTTTGTGAATTTCATAAATGATTTTAGACGTTTGGTTATTAGTTCGTGTTTGCTTATTGGCCAGATTCCATGCTGAAATGTATCCTTCTCGAGTCTTCCCCTTTGTTGTTGAAGAAGGGTGCAATGATATATCAGGTGGTGTATGTATGTATGTATGTGAGTAACACAACAAAGACTGTGGCAGGCTGTGCCTAACCTGACCGGAAGTCCTGCATGAACCAGTTACTAACAACTCTTTCTCTCCCACTCTGCCCATGCTATATTACGATGGTTTAACTAATATTTAATATAAATATTCCGGCCTTGCGGAATTTGACGCCGTGTGCTTTGGCATGTGGTACCTTCTCGAAGCTTGCTGTCTTCGTCTTTACAGTCTCCACCCAGCCCCCGAGGTGGAGATCTCAGGTACATCTGAAGTATTCGTCTTCGTCTACCAAATTACACTTGAGGGACGCCCCAAAAGAACGGGACCTTCCCACCTATATAGAATATCTGGATTTAAATTTTTTCTGCTTAATTTCCAGTACACTGAGATAGACTTTGAAAATAACAGCAGATTTTTGTACTATAACTGTAACAACTTGCAGATGTTCTCAGAACTTAATATATAAAACTGATTTGCGAGCATTGCGGTAACTAACAGTACTTATTGCAAAACAACTTACACTTAAGTAACATGAAGAGCAAACTTTTTGTTTTGAAAATGCTAACAGCGTGTTTCTCGGTGCTTCGAGTGGCGCCGTGATGAGGTTTAACTGTGTATGTATTGAAAGCTAGGAACGCCCGTGCAAATGGGCTCTCCAGTGATAACCACATGATGTTTCCCATGCATAAAACAAACACTAGCCAGTGGGCTGTGTACTTGATGTGGTCGCATAATGTGCATGACAGAGGGGGGAACCACGTTTTTTATCACCTATTGTTGTGTGGCAGATGGCGTGTTATCACTGCTCGTGTCTCCTACGCAACCTTTTGTGCCACACACTGCTCTAAACGTTCAACATGTTTCTTTTAAATTTTAAAAGCTCCTGTTTTTGTTTGTATTGGGGTGAAGATTGCACAGTTCTAGGCTTGATGTTCTGAGGTCGGGCTGTTGGCTTTACACGAGGAATCTGAGAACGTCAGGGCTGTGAATTAACATTATGGTCTCATATGGCCTTCTATAACGTGACGCTATGGACAACTGTTACATGATTTTGCACTCCTTTCCACTTGTTGGGACGCTATGTTTTCCGGTAAATGGGCACACATGAGCCTAGCGGGATATACTACATTTTACCACATTAGCTCATAAACGGCAGGATTTTCGGAAAAAAAATATCGGACATTAAATGTGTATTTTGATTTTCTCTACAGCTTTTGTCTGAAATATTTACCGTACTGCGAAGAATTCACTGACATAGTACGATAAATGTACACATATCGGTCGGTCTGCATGTAAAGTGCCGTCATTATTTTTGTTGCCAGGTTTCAAGCAAACTTTAATTTGCCGGACAGATTTTTTTTCGAAAAAGACTCAAATGTCAAATTTCATGAAAATTCCTTTATTGGGATCTGAGTTGTTCCGTGCGGACGGACAGACACGACGCTGATAATAATCGCTTTTCGCAAAAGCGCCTTAAACTATGCACAATTTTTTAACTTTTTATTAGTTTCTGTCTACTGACAAGTAAGATTCACAAGAAAGATACTAGAATTTTAACTTTAAATATTAGGTTCAAAATTATTTAAAATTTTTTTCCATATGCCTTCGTCGATGTTGATCGTCAAATCTTACCGATCTTCAACACAGTTTTTCATATCACTCAAGAGCATTATTAAGTCGTCAACATGTGTCTTCAATTCTGTGTATGTTAGTTGATACTCTTCATCCAGGACAAAGCTCTTTATTCAAATTAAAACAACCCAACTGCACCGCAACCCACAAAAAAATAAAGTTACCTCTCCTTGATTTAAAACTTCCCCCGTGTCCAAGCCAAACCATTTCCCATATAAATACCCCAACATTCTCAACCCCAGTTACTTTCATCCCTACCCACCTATGAAGATGGAACAGACAGATTGTTCCGAAACGTCGGCATATAAAATTCAGACGCCGGGGAATTGCCCAGAAAAAAGCATACAACAAAGCTACATTTTCTGGGACAATTTAATGCCTCGTAAAATTGCTTATAAAAAGAGGACAATACTAGAGATATAATCGAAATTGCTGGTGTTTCCAACATGAGTCACGTAAATCTGTCAACGTGTCGTCATTGTTCTCTGGGTTCAGATATTATGTTCTTCGTTTTTGAGCACTATCCTCATGAACGTGTATGTAGTACGTTATACATTTTACGTCGTCTGAGTTTTACAATGCATTCACCTAGCTTATTACTTCACGTCTGCTTGTTTTTTAGTCAAACACGCGACCTACCATAATTCAGTGTCTGAAATTAACTCTTTCTAAACATCTCTCCTTTTGAGCTCCCCATTTAGGCAGAACGTGGAAACAAAACCATTTTTTCGAAACTCTTTTCTTTATAAACCTTGTACGACCCAAACTGTCCGCAGTCTCTAAATGTAATTTGCTGCTATTTATTGTGCTGGCGGTTTGTGACAGTTTGTGGTAAGACCTGGGTTGAGGACCACGTGAGTCCGTAACGTAACAGCCAATGTAAGTGCGCGTGACATAATTTTGAGGCGCGTACGAGTAATCATTGTTGCAGTGGAACAGCAATAAGTATTACATATTCTGGGTGTGTGTTGGTAGCCTTATGTATGCAGCTTAAAAATTGCATGCGCAGTATTATATTGTCACCTGTGGCCTGTCAGGCTCTATTATATTTTTGCATATTATCTCATAAAAGGCACGATTTTTTGTAAAAAAAAATCTTATTAAACCCAAAATGTGTTTTGATTTTGTCCGCAACTTTTGTTTAGAACATTTCTCGTCATACAAACAAACGAGTATTATACTGTCACAAATGTACACAGATCTGCATGTTAAGTGCCCGTTATTCTTGTAATATTGTAATGGAACTTGAATTTTGTCGGTTGAGTTTAGACAAATACTCATATCAAGTTTCATAGGACGAATTGTTCTATACGGACGGATAGACAGACAGATGGACAGACATTACGACTCTAATAGTCGCTTTTAGGGATTTCGCGAATACACTCAAAACCTAAACACAGATTAACCTTGTGATAGCGAGTCCCATATTTTGACACCTCCAAAATTCTGTCTTCCGCATCTCAGTCACGTGCCCAGTCTAGTGCAACTCCTTCAATTTCTCAGTCCTGACAGTGTGACATGACTCGCGCTGATCACAAAGTCCTTCGCTGTGGAATATCCCGACGGTGTGACGGTCCATATATTGCCGGAATGCTTCTTACAAACACTCCGTCTCTATTAATATTTGCCTTCAGAAGGACAGATGCAAGAAATGGATAAATAGCCGATTCTAGCAACATTAATATCTACAGAGGTTTAGTTACCAGGAAAGAGCAATAGCCAGTTAAATCCGAAGTCTTCAGTGACGCTGGTTTTTAAATACCAGTTGCTGCTCAGGACGGTGGAGTTTGAAATTCTTGGTAAAGCGAAGTGGCTTCTGAACCGAGCGGTGCAATGAGACGGCAGCGGCGTTCTGAAGAAAGGTGAAAGCAGTGCTTTTATACTGAAGCCTGCGTTTAGAAGTAAGAATCGCTGAGAGAATATTGCAGTACTGAATGGTAGATACTGAGCGTCGTAAGTATGTTTGTAAGTAAGCAAGGGGTAATGTTTATTGCCAATTAAACAACCCAGTTACCTAGCAGAGCTTAATAAGTGGTAGGCACTTTCAAATGTCCAGGCACAACAGGGGGACAAGTTCTCGGGTGTTAAATTATTACTCTTATTTGGTGACCGGCTTATCCTATGTAGTCAACGGAAATTCATATCTTACAAATTATGAAGTAATATCTGCGCCCTTTTGGGACTTCACACAGCGTAGAATGGAATTTGCTTATCGAAGTTTCGGAGCAACCTGTCGGTCCCATCTTCAGAGGTCAAGCCGTCTTGTACTGCTTGATCCTTACACCGCGGAAGAAGCCTAAAGTCATGCAGATTATGGAATAAATGTAAAAACTGGTTATGCTGCGTTTTGAGCTTCTAATATTCACTTGCAGGAAACACAGCTGCGTGCTGTTTAAAAAGCAGTCGGTACTGAACGGACTGACGGGGTGACTTGTGGAAGACAAATATGACAGAGTTAGGTGGTAAGCGGTCATGAACTGAATGTGGCAGTCAACATTACGTGGCTTTTACGATTGTATTGTTCAGGAACATGCCTGGAGGAAATAAGAAATTGCACGATAATATTCGATATAATTCGTTTTATACAAGTAATATGTAATTCCTTTCTTTAAACTGTGTACGCATATTTTTGGAATCAGGAGAGTGGAGAAAACCACATAATGATGAGCTTAATGATCTGTACTCCACAGTCAATAATGTTCGGGTGATAAAATCGAGAAGAATGAGATGGGCGGGGCATGTAGCACGTATGGGGAGAGGAGAAGTGTACACAGGGTTTTGGTGTGGAAATCTGAGGGAAAGAGACCACTTGGAAGACCCAGGCTTAGATGGAAGGATTAATACTCACATGGACCTTCATGAAGTGGGGTGCGATGGTATGGACTGGATCGATCTGGCTCAGGATAGGGTCAGGTCGCGGGCACTTGTGAATGCGGTAATGAACCTTCGGGTTCAATAAAATGCGGTGAATTTCTTGACTACCTGAGAACCGGTTAGCTTTTCAAGACAGATCCTGCTCTATGGAGTAAGTAAGTAAGTAAGTAAGTATGCATGTTTGATGATTAGCTTATCAAAAAGCTTACATTTGCACCCTTTGATAACAATTTCTTTCTTGAACACACGGAAGCAGTTTTTATTCGGAACTTATAATATTTTGAAAATAAGCAAGAAGACTTAATAAGGACGCCCAACGACCTGTCGTGTGCGGAGAAATAACAAACGGTCAACACCGGAGGGCCGTAGCGCGGACTTAAGATGCACCGACCGATGAGTCCAATGACCACATCTGGAGATGACCAGCAGAGGCAGATAGGGTTTGGGGGTAGGCGGGAATGGGATTGCATGTCACCGTGGTTGCGGATGCCAAATCGATCGCGCCCGTGGGAAATCAGCAAACAGGATGAGGCGATATCCTCTCCTTCAGCCCTTGTCAGACGCCAGTGACGAACTGCACCGGCAGGTGCAGTGCACAGGATAGGCTATAGCTTCTGTCACCATAATACGCTGCAGCGACCGATAAACGATGACAAATCCTTGGTATCCCTAGTGGAGCCAAGGCCGCTGTGTGCATGAACCCTGCGTATGTTGTGCAGGAAGTGCCAGTACGTACGAAGGTATGAAACCGTGACTTTTAGTAATATAGGCCGACTATTACCATTATACATTTTGTGGAGGGAAATGTTCAGTATCTGATGAAAGATTCTGAGCCCTAATTGATCTAAACATCATGTAAAATTTAAGTTACTACGTCTCATTACAGGGGGATACGCAGTGGCGCAGTTGGTTGAGGAACTGTAGGTTGCAGGTTCGATTCCCGATAGTGGAATTGACATAATCCTTCCGGCCGCACTATGGCCTTGGGCTCCAATCAAAATCTAACAGAAATGAGTACCAGGAATATTTTCTGTGGGGTAAAGACGGCCGGTGCGTGAGGCTGACAACTTTACCACCTTCATGAAGCCTGGGAGCCTGAAATTTCTGGAACCCTCAGGGTTTGTTCAGGCCTGTACAGGATTTGCTTTACCTTTTGCCTCCCAGTAAACACTCAGAGTCACGATTAAAAATATCAGGTGCTGTTGATCATAATCGATGGTGCCAAGCACACAGTACGTTATGTCTGTTAAGGGCGAAGTGTTGAAGTGTTAAAGCAGAGAGTCCATATGAACTGCTCTACTTCAAAGTCTTAAAGAAACTCACATCGTTAAAATCTAGAACATGTTTCCATGCGACATTTAAGGAAACTGTTAGAAGTTTTCTAAATCCATGCAGTACGGAACTAGTAGTGAGGTAACTTCTGTGACAGTAAATTGGTATCTGCATTAATAAATATCATGTGCAGTGTTAAAAGGAACATATTTAGATAATATCGTGGCTGTGATATATGTCGGTGAATCCGCTGCTGAAAGTAAACGACGTACCGCGGAGAGAGATATATATATTGTGCCCAAATTAACTGCTGGTACAAGTACACGTATCCGTCGGACTGTCAGTGCTGCAGGGTAATTGGCGTCCAGTGGTACGTCTACCACAGTAGAGTGAACTGGCTGCTAGGGAGTAATCTCGACCTAGTTTGGCGTTATATCCTCTCTTTACCCTGGAAGAGCTGAACTCTGTCCGGAGGTCAGGATAAGTGGTGGCGGCACCGAGATACGAACTCGGAAGCCTATGACTAAAAAAAAGAAAAAGATGTTTTTCAAAAACTAAAATACGTCTTTTCCCGCAAGATTGTGTCTTCGCTTTTCCATTAACTCAGGATCCCACAACTTCTCTTCATGTCCTGGCATTTCCAGTCCTGTTTTAATCATCCGAAGAGAGGAAGAGAATTTTAGACGGAATAAATCCGTCGGACGTATCGAAAACGAATACAAAATAGTTAAGTCTATACAAATTAGAAATATTGTGATATCAAATTAATAACTTAGCACGCATTAAATAGATAATTTCATGGAAGAGAGTACTGTTTTGTAAGGTAACAAGACAATGTAGCTAGAATGTAACAATGAGGAAAATCAGTAAGCTTTACAAGTTCTGTGTTTGTGTTTGTAGATTCATTTATCCAATATGCAATGCGCACGCGCGGTATTATGTTTTCATCTGTGGTCTGTTTGACTGTACCATATGTTTCCACATTATCTCATAAACAACACGATTTTTTTTTTAGAAACGTCACTGAACACAAAATGTGAGTTTTGATTTTCTCTACACCTTTGCCTGAAACATTTCTCATTCTACGAACAATCGCGCGAGATACTGTCACAGTTGCACAGATCTATTCACGTAAAGTAATTACTGTCAGATTTTAGTGAAACTTGAAGTTTTCCGGCAGAATTTCGAAAAAAAAAATGATGAAATGTCTAATATCATGAAAAAGCCATCCAGTGGGAGCCGAGTTGTGCCATGAGGATGGACGAACAGACGGACGGACATGGCGAAGCCTACAGTCGCTTTTCGCAATTTTGTGAACGCTCCCAAAAATCGCTTTGTTCTAGAAGATGTCGCTCGCGTTTTGTGCACACCGAAGTTTCCTGTCCGTTGGCATGAATTTGGACCCCATCTTAAGCAGCGATGAAAGAAAAAAAGTCTTATTTATTTTAACGGCTTGAAAATTTGGTGTAAATCTGAGTGACATTTTACAATAAATGCAGTATGAATGGCTGACAGAATACAATGAGCAAATGAAATCTCGCGGCGTCTTACTGTGTAACCCTAGCGGTACGGAAACATGACACAAACATGTCCTTTGAATACCGGGATTCGAGGGTGGTACCTCTCGAATACGAGGCAGGCGGGTTGCCGTTTCGCCACTGAAGTCGAGAGGTCTGTGTTCATTGATCAGAGCGCGCCTCCCACCCACTAACCCACTCCACCGGCTTGCTCTTGGTTTATCTGCCAGTAATGAAGCAGCACTGAGGGGAAAGATGGCACCACTTCCTTTGCCACAGAATCAAAACGTATATTTCGCCACAGTTTCTTACAAGGAGGAGCTTGGGGACTGTTTGCACAAATAGCTTCCTCCTTCAACTGCCTGATTGCAGGTTTACTGTAGAGGACACTTTTATTACGAGGCCCAGGAATTTAGAAACGAACCGGGAAAGTTTTGTAGTGAATGCTTGTTTTGTACCTTCGTTTCAGGCGTTTGCGCTTGTGTTTGCGTCCCTTCGGAGTGCCTATTAAAGTCGTTATGTCCGTCCGTCTGTCTTTCTGTCTGTCCGTCCGTCCGTCTGTCTGTCTGTCTGTACCCATTAAAAACTTCAGATAAACTGAACGTGTCTTCGTTGAATTTGATACTGGAGAGCATTTAAAAAACGTAATAACCATTTCAATTTACGTTTAGCTCAAATAATTTAACATGAAGACTTCTATATAGAAACTTAATTAGCCCAACGATTGAGGAAAATCCCTGTGGGTAAACTCCATCATGCTTGAGAGAAGCGTCGCTCGACGGAAAGGCCAACTTAGCTCCTTTGTTAGGTACATGACCCTTATCATGCTTGACTGCAGCGCCGTTACTAGGGTGCGGAGAACATTCGAAACTATCTGGAGCATCTGATTTCCTTTTGTCCGCTCGCGAGCTATTGCAAGACAATAAGAAGGGATGACAACGCGAGCTGATAAGCATGAATGTTGGGTGACGATATGTGGAGCTGATAAGCATGAGTGTTGGGTGACGATATGTGGAGCTGATAAGCATGAGGGTTGGGTGACGATATGTGGAGCTGATAAGCATGAGTGTTGGGTGACGATATGTGGAGCTGATAAGCATGAGTGTTGGTGACGATATGTGGAGCTGATAAGCATGAATGTTGGTGACGATATATGGAGCTGATAAGCATGAGTGTTGGTGACGATATGTGGAGCTGATAAGCATGAATGTTGGTGACGATATGTGGAGCTGATAGGCATGAGTGTTGGGTGACGATACGTGGGGTTGATCCGACAGTGCGGATAACTTTTGTCTCGCCATAGTAGCAGAGAGAAATCTATGCATCTTACAAATATCTCAGAGGCTTCAATCGAAAATTTTTCACAGAAGTTCAAACTCTCTTATCAAAAGAACCTTTCTATGACTTCATTTTTTTCGGATATGGACTCTTATTTCGAATGAAGGAAGTAACTAACAATTTTTAAGTTTGCACAATGTTGAATGTTTAGTAGGTTACGTAGAATGTCCTTCCTTGCCGAGTAATCACATTACAGTCACATTACTTCTACATTGTAACATGACATTTCTTTCCCTCTTCATCCTAATCATCACCGGATCTCCCTCCACAACATTGTATCCACCTCGCAACTTCACAGTATGACCAAAGTCTGAATTATAAGGGTTTAAAATATAAAGCAAAATATTGAATTTCAATGTTAATTTAGTTCTCACTGTTAATATTGTTTTCAATCAACAGTTCCTTAAGGAATATCCTGTCCCGTAATGTTCCGCCCCGAAATTTTTCAGTATAAAAATAACAAACACATTTCCGGCAGAAATGTACACAAAGAGAAAAGTACAAACCAAACTTTAAACGAGGAAATGAGATTTCATTTTAATGCAGGCGTGTTGTGTTGGACGGTAACTGATCCTTCATAGTAATGCAGGCGTGTTGTGTTGGACGGTAACTGATCCTTCATTGTAATGCAGTTGTGTTGTGTTGGACGGTAACTGATCCTTCATTGTAATGCAGTTGTGTTTTGTTGGACGGTAACTGATCCTTCATTGTAATGCAGTTGTGTTGTGTTGGACGGTAACTGATCCTTCATTGTAATGCAGTTGTATTTTGTTGGACGGTAACTGATCCTTCATTGTAATGCAATTGCGTTTTGTTGGACGGTAACTGATCCTTCATTGCAAAGCAGTTGTGTTGTGTTGGGCGGTAACTGATCCTTTATTGTAAAGCAATTGTGTTGTGTTGGACGGTAACTGATCCTTCATTGTAAAGCAGTTGTGTTGTGTTGGACGGTAACTGACCCTTCATTGTAATTCAGTTGTGTTGTGTTGGACGGTAACTGATCCTTCATTGTAATGCAGTTGTGTTGTGTTGGACGGTAACTGATCCCTCGTTGTAATGCAGTTGTGTTTTGTTGGACGGTAACTGATCCTTTATTATAATGCATTTGTGTTGCGTTGGACGGTAACTGATCCTTCATTGTAATGTAGTTGTGTTGTGTTGGACGGTAAGTGATCCTTCATTGTAATGTAGTTGTGTTGTGTTGGACGGTAACTGATCCTAAATTGTCCTGTACTAAAAGTGCGAGATTTATGATTCTTGTAGTTCCGAGTGTCAAACCCATCTGCAATAAGACACCGTGCAACAAACTACACGGCTTCTTTTTCCACAAAATAATAATGCAGGGTACTAAGAATGGTCCTGATGAATATTAAGACCTGCTGCGATGTGACTGTCGGTTGGCACATAGCTACGTTTCGGAGAAAGTGTTAGTTGTAAGAAAGACAAGTCCATATTTAAATATTTCGGAGGAAATTGTTGCCTCCATTCTCAAGGTTTACAGTAGTGCCGGTTCAGCAGTCACACCATGTCGCTGCAGTGTGCTTGCGAAGACCAGGAACGTTCACCCCTAGTGTCTAGCTGCAGTATGACAAATTGCTATCAGCAGAAGCTCAACCGCCTAATCCTGTACGACACTTAATGAGATCTTTGTCAGGTTGTTGTTGTTTTATTGAATTAACATGTCTTCATAACAGATTAGTTCTAATCGGACGGATCAGGGATGCCAACATCATCAAAGCATTAGACCCAGACTTGCTCGTCGCAGACGAGATGCACAAATCTATACAATTTTTGTTTTCTGAGCTGATAGACGCCCCTAGTTTTTTTATGATTTAAAAATCTAACTTTATGAAATTCCGATAAATCTTTTTCTCCCCAGGTTGCTAAGTACACATGAGCATCAACTTAGTTTGATGGTTGTGTTTGTCACGGGGTCCTTTTTACATGTTTCTTTTTTTTGGGGGGGGGGGTCGGTTCTGAAAATGAATGGGTTACATTGTGTATGATCCCCGTGGTGGGGGTCAGCAGTTCTCTGTCTGCTCCGATAATCATTGGAAGCTGGAATTGAACCCGCGACCCAGTGCTTCAAAAAGCAGAATGAGATAGCGCACACAACTTGCTGCCCCACTGTGACACGTAGATATTCTGATTTTAATGACGCTTACAATAATAATAATAGGAAGAAAAAAAATTGGAACATTAATAGTCCAGTATAGTGATTAGACTATGGACCGGACGAGTATAAATTCGAGTTTGATTCTCGTAAGCGACAAACTCAAACTTCTCACCAGTGGGCACGAAATACTCTTTCCTTCGGAATAAAACGGCCGCAGCGTCAGGCTGACGGCCAGTCTGGCTCGGAGGTAAGAAATGCCTGGAGCTGTATCTCCATGCCTCTGTGCTTCCGCATTGTTTGTTATTTAATGAAATGTAGAAAATACTTAAGCATTCCTAACAATATTAAGAACGACAAGGACGACGACGATACTAATAATGATAATTCATTTTACGTCTGGGGTTGACCGACCTGTGACAGTCATAGGGAATGTCCAGGGTTCTGTCGGTCTGTAAAGCAATTCTTTTTAGAAGAGCCCGGTAGTGAAGTGCTTTTCAATTTGCTTATACCGCCGGCTGACAAAGGAAGGACAGGACTCTAAGGGATTGCGTGGGGAAATGGGAATTACCCTCTAAGCAAGAATATTTAAAACTGCTATATATCAGTGAGATTGCACAAACCTCTTCTGTTGCCCATACTAATTCCAGCAATAGACCTCGGACCAGCTGCAAAGGGGAGAATAAGTAATTCTTTTGAAGTAAACACGCATTCCTTTAATGAAGATGTTCAGTCTTTAAAGAGCCTAACCGAATTTTGCAACCGTATGTTAGTGCGTCTCTCTTTTATCGTCCTTCCACGTCCTGTTACTGACATTACATTGGAATCCTAAACAACCAGCCACAATTCGAGGTTTTCTTGAACAGTTGGTAACTTCCCAGGTGGTCGAAAAATACCGTCTTTTATGAAACCATAAGTTTCATTTTTGCGTCCACAAACTTCATCATTCTTGTAAGATATTTAGTATTATCCCCAAATATTTTGGCCTCCACCGATGAGGTAGTTCAACTTTTATCATTATTGGATGCGCGCTATATTAGCGGCTTATCTCACACTTTTAGGAGAGTTCGCAAAATTGCGAAGAGTGACTACGAGGGGTGCTGATAAGTCCTTAGCCCAACCGGGAAGGAAACAAGCTACAGCGACCAAACTCGGGATTTATTCAACATACTCCCCACGAAGTACATTACTTAGTCCGTTGCTCTAATTTTGCAAGGGACAAAAAAATTCAGAAAGTTGTCCGT
>Ga0123354_10014624_pt1 | contig 12228 bp, 8 predicted proteins | sample TergutLab28metaG_2_FD_97872 | JGI IMG/M metagenome (GOLD analysis project Ga0123354, IMG submission 97872) | Labiotermes labralis P4 segment gut microbial communities from Petit-Saut dam, French Guiana - Lab288 P4 | ecosystem: Host-associated > Arthropoda: Insects > Digestive system > Gut ... | reverse complement strand
TTTCATTTCATATAGTAAAATTTTCTTAATTTTTGGTACTTTAAGACTATTTATGATGACAAACCAATTTATTTGTCATTGCTAATGTAAAACAATTGCGAACCGGCGGTAGTTTTAGAATTTTACTGCCTTTTTTTCCGAACATCTCGGGGTGTTGGCGTCCTAAATTCAGCAATAACAGTTTCACAATTGGGTTCAGTTTGGCACGATTTTGGAGGACCTTCGGAATTTCGGGGGGGGGGGTTGAACCCCCCAAACCCCCCCCCCTTCCTTCGGTACGCCATTTCATGACAGTACGATGCGTCGACATAAAAAGCTCGTTCTTCTAGGTTCTTATTTATTCATCTTTGTTCCTACCATGTACCCAACTAAGTGTAACGTACCTACGTAAAGTAGCATCTTTAAACAACTTAATAAACAACACAGGAAGTGACGCTGGCTTCCGTGCTCATCCAGCACATTATAAAGGCGTATGGAGGAGGAGGAGGAACACAAATGCCTACTCATTTACGCCCCCGAACAAGTTACTGTTGAATGAGAGTTTGCTTTACCCTCGCGACAACATCCCCAGATACCAATCAGACAGAAGGTTGTGAGGGGCGTGATCGCTGACAATGACAGTTTAAATTGAAGTCATGTAATGGAATTATACCCAATGGGGAAAATGACATTAAAGTTGATCGTATCACCATAATTAACTTCGCTCTTCAGAATCTACAGTTTGTTCCGCTTCCATTTACTCTTTCGTATGAACACATTTTCACTGACCTTCAAACATTTCTGTTGTAAATGACACAATGGTTCGAGCCTTGTTTATGAATATGACAGTATTCGTTATGCGCAGGAATTTTATAAAATGCTATATAGACTCCCTACTTAATTTAGCACGTGGCTTTCTGGGTAATGACACACAAATAGTTTGGCAGGTTATTGCCCACGCTTCAGAAGAACGTACTGCCTCCATCTTCACAGGGGTCACAGGGGACCACAATGCACAAGCTCATGCTACGTATGTTTTGTGCCCTGTCTAGCTCAGTATAGTAGGTTAGACTTCTGCAGGACACGAGGGGAGGGGGGGGGGTGGATTCATCGAAACTGATAAAGCTTTGCTACAACAGAATTTTTCTTTTATTAACACTGTATTTCTGTTTATATGGCCCAGTTAACTGATTATGAATTAGTTGGAACATTCATAAAACAACATAACTGCCTACTGATCCGATTACTAGCACACCTCAGCTGACGTCCGACCTCCTCGTCTATTAATTATGAACTGTATGCGCATCCTTGAAAGGAGAACTCACTTTGGTATATACCTGAATGGTATGAACTGAGACCGCTTCCTTCATCTATCGGAACGCCCGATCACGGTTACAGTTCTTACCTGAATGAGAGCCTCGAACTCCCCATATGATAGAATGAAATTTATCTTGTTACCTCCCTTATGCATTCTAGGAAATAATCAACTACACTATCATTTCCGTCGTCGGTTGCTCACAGGGTACTAGCAAACTAATGATTCCTGGAAGGATGACCGTCCGCCCCCGTATGAAGTTTTCCTGGACGGACCTCTGTGTGAGTTTTATCACAGAGAGCAAAGACTTGAAATGTGACCACTATACTGACCTGTTATTCTAAAGCATATGGATGGCTTCGAACCGCCCATCACTGAAGGCTGTAATTATTTTAACTGATAAATGTAGCAACAATGATCGACTACGACAGCATATGGTGTAGTAAGTGGTTACCAACTCAACGAACTCCATGGAAAAGAGGCCTTCCTGAGTAGCTAACAGGTCATTAGCTGGTCAAGAAATTCACCGCATTTTACGGAACCCAAAGGTTCATCACCGCATCTAAAAGAGCCCGCCACCTATCCCTACCTGAGCCACGTCAATTCAGTTCATGCCTTCACATTCCAATTCTTGAAAATCAATTTTAATATTATCCTCCCGTCTGCGCCTAGGTCTTCCAAGTGGTCTCTTTCCCTCAGATTCCCCACCAAAACCCCGTTACCAACCCTTCTGTCTTCCATTAGAGCAGTTACCAACATTTCGGGAAAAGGTATATGTCCATCTTCAGCGTACGCAATATACACCTTCACCGTCGCGAAAAATTCAGTCTCATACAATTGGGTTTGCTTTTTAATTTGAATATATTTTAACTTGTGTCGAATATTCGTGTTATGTTGCTGTTGTTGATTATGATGATGATGATGTTGTTGTTGTTGTTGTTGTTGTTGTTGTGTATAGTCCGAATACTCCTCAAAGTAATTTAATTCCGTAGTCTTCATTACCTCATTGTTAACCGTTTGAAGTAAAGTGTTAATTATAGGCACCGCCTGCAGTAACATTAAGGAATTCTCTATTTAACCCTTTCATAAAATTTCACTTGTGCATTCTGTCCTTCGTTGCAACGCAACGAAGGACAGAATGCACATCCGTAGCAGGGCACTCTTCGCAACATAACATTACACAACACGGCAAGCTGCCACAATACCCACAGGTACAGCCAAATTAATGTGACTTTCTATAGTGTGACTTTAGCAAGGGCGATATGGCTCCCTGATGATGGTCCTAGGACCGAAACATGTCGGAGCGTTTTTAATGTTTTAATGTGTAAATTTTATATATGTGCAGTAGTTGGTATAATAATTGAGTATATATACACAAGTGTAAATAATGGCACTGAAAAATTCGGTATAGTATTTCTCCAGGTAATGCTGGTGATCAGTTTTGACTTTAGTGCAAATCGGCGAAGTGTAAAACATACCTCACTGCGGTGCATAAATAAATTTCTATCCGTACACTCCACATTTAATATCCGATCTGGGTAAAATTCGGTATGAGAGATATGCACATAATATCGTTACTTATCCGTGAGTTTCGTGAAAATCGGGGCTGGGAAGGACACACCTATCTTACAAGCGTATATGAAATTCCATACATTTCAGAGTGCACTGTGAAAACTTATGATATTCTTGAGAGTAAAGAAGGCCTTCTTAGTAAAGTCTGTGAACAGCGTCACACAATATGTAATTTGCCATCTTCTTATGCATAATTCAGATTTTATTCTTCACAGGGCACCGAGGTGTGTCAAATTAAACTTTTATGAGCGGAGTGAGTTATTATTAATAACTGCAGAATGACGTCGAATTTGTCTTCTGACAGCTGTGAGGTCATACGATGGGGAGACGCTGCTCCTGAGCGGCATCCAGAGGACAGACATGGGAGCCTACCTGTGTATCGCGAGCAACGGAATCCCGCCCCCTGTCAGCAAACGCTTCGTAGTTCAGGTTCAATGTGAGTACGTCACCACAAATGATGGGGAAAAAAGGGTGCTGCTCCATCTACATATACACGAAGCAAATACGCAAAAACAAAGAATTTCATAACATTTTGTAATAATATTCTGTCCACAGCACTATTTGACTACAACATATCCCCCGCACGTTACTGCTGAGTTAAATACAAAGAAGGCCTGTTGTACGATTTTGGAGCTTCGCCCCTTTTGAACCATTTAGTTATTTATCCCTCAATTTTATTGTTTTTCTTAAGTTATTAAACTCCTTTCTCATTTTCCATGTCTTGATTAACCTTTTGGCGCCGGAATTATTTTTTAATTTTAGCACATTCTGTATATAAAATGTGAATAATATAGGAACCAAATACGTTAGAATTATGAAACAAACTGCATTTTGAAGAGAAAAAAACTGAGAGTATATCTCGTGTTTAAAATATTCAGTACCTATATTTGTTGAATAAATATATAAAATACAACTTTAGAGGTTAGCGATGCGGTACGACCACTATAGTTGACATTAGGCGTCAAAAGGTTAAGACAAAGGCTATATAAAACCAAATATTTTTCTCAGCACGTCGTTGAACAACTTCAAAGTACGTACCTTCTTCAAAATAATAGACGCAGATTCATAACAATACAAAACTCTTTTAAAAAGTACTCATAACGTACTAATTCTGGTGCTTGTGACCCCCAACGTTTCAAAAGTATCGGCTGCCTCTGTCAATCCCCTGCGCTGAAGACAGAGTCAGCAGTGCCTCCCAAACATGGGTACTTCTGTACTACGTAGCACACGTCACAGAAGACCAATAGCCTTGAATGTTCTAAACGGTACACTTACATCTTTTTTTTTCTTGTGGCGCTGCGGCCTAACGCGGGCCATGGCCTCCTCATTCTTGAGGTTTCTAGATCACACACAGCGACGCGTCACAGTCAGTAGGACTCCTCTGGACGCGTGATCAGCTCGTCTCAGAGACTTCTAACAACACACCACACTCTCAACAGACAAACATTCATGACCCCGGTGGGATTCGAACCCACAATCTCATCAGGCGAGCGGCCATCGACCTACGCCTTAGACCGTGCGGCCGCTGGGACCGGCACACTTACATCTTAGAAAACGTAATTCATTACTTGTGTTGCAGACCACATAAAAATATGCAGCCCCTCTTAAAATATTTTCCGATATTATATTGCATAAAATACGAGGCTTTCTAAGATGATTCATGAAGCATAACTTATGTCTCAGTAGTGTGTCGTGGATCTGTTTAGTAAATTTGCATTTATGCTTGAAATAAACAACATTCAATAACAGTGATCCACGAAAAATCACAAAAAAAATAAATATTTAAAACGCGTTTAGGCAGTACAACCTTTCTACGCTGATTTATTTAATATGTGGCGATTTATAATAACCAGTGATTAATTCGCTTTTAAATTTTATTCAGAAGATACCTCAAAATGTATGATTTCTTACAGAATTTAACCAATTATTTTATCAGCTGTTCATAATCACCCAGCCATACGACAGTTGATCCAATGTCCTTTTAACATTCTCCAAATGTTTAAATTCTCGAAAGAATATAATTTCCACAGACACGCAATCATTGATCTGTTGTTCCTGCTAGCAATTAGTGGCAACCTCATTCTCTAATCGTATTAGTACGTCATAACGACCTAATAATTATCTCGTGAGTGGCCAATTAGATGAAGTTAAAACAAGTCTCTCTACCATAATGAGTCACGAGAGATAATTGAATTTATTCAGCCTGTACGTGGGTACCTTACAGTTGCTGCTGCCGTACGCTACGAGAACGCATTGTCTTTCGCGATTTACAGCACTGTTCTCTCACTTAGGATTCAACAATAAGGACAACATTAGTTTACGTAAGATCCACTCACCTTACAGCTGCCAATTTCCAAATTATTTAGATCAGTTAATACTTTTATTTCTACAAGTAATCTTAGAAAGCCTCAGTGTTCCGGAAACATTTTGAACAGCATCGTTGTAGGCGACTCATGCATTCTACCAGCACAGTACACTCATTACCAATTATAATCACCTATATCGTGGTGTGGCGTTTACCTTCCACCCTCATCTATCACCAATGTTCAAGAAAGAGTACACAAACCTCTGTTCCTTATCAGGGCTTTCATGACCTGTTCTAGGGTGAACTTTACCTTACATTATGCCATTAGAAAACAGGCCCAGGTGTTTTAAATTCGTACTTAACAACAAGCGACTTACTTTAACCTGTAACGAAATATCTGATTGTTAATTGAATTCAGTACACAAAAAAGTAACTAAACGTGGAACTATGAAACTTGGGACACGCTCAAAAGACAAACTGTTGCCATGACAGCGTAGAAATTTCGGACTTCATAACAACGAATTTCTTAATCAGCAGCGTAACGTGACATCGAAGGGATACCCTGTACAATGCAGCTGGCGTCTTCCTACAACCATCACTTTAATCGCCAGTTCGTTATTTTCAGAATAATTCCATCACCAAGCTAATTAGTTTAAGCACTGAATAGTTATTGGGTAACTCGCTTGTAAAGTCCGAGACTGACCTGTGCGACCCCACAAAATATGCGATCCCAGCAGCGCGTAAGTGAAAACACTCCACCTCTTTGCAACGTGCACAGTTCACTCTATTGAGAATGGCAAGCACGTTTACTCAGTTAACGGTGCTGTGAGACCACTGTTGTGACACCGGCCCTGGCAACAGGCGATTTCAAACAGTAACCCACACCACGTCCCCTCGCCCTCAAAGCAGAATTAAGACGTATGACTTCCCCGAATCCTCCCAAACGTTTCCCCTACATTTCCGCAGCGCTTGGGCTCCGTAAGTTGAGTTCAGAGCTGTGGGCAGTGAGTCCTGCAGTGACTAGCGTCTGATGTGCTATTCGGTTTTCAGGGCGACATTATTTTATTAATCATGTGACTGTTTCGTGTTGCAGTTCGGCCGTTGATTAAGGTGTCTAATCAGCTAGTGGCGGCGCCAGTTGGTAGCAATGTGGATATTGGGTGTGACGTGGAGGCTTCACCCAAAGCAATGAATAGTTGGTTTAGAGACACAGGTAAGGTAATATACCGGACTTCAAGTAGTAACGGAACAGCAAACCCCTGTCCCCTGTTCGTCTCCACTGATCGTTACTCAAGAATACGGCTGTGACCTTGACAGCGTGGAATTAGTATCTCTTACCTCCGGGCAGAGAAACATAGAGACGTTTTCGAGACCCTGTAATCTCTGTCAGTTCCTACTGGTCACAGTTCATTAGTTGTTCAGTTCACAACAAGCCTAGAAACAAATTTATGCTCTTATCTGATTTGACAGAACACTACAGAAAACCCTTATCTCGCCTTCACAACACGACTTCACTTCAGACGAATGTGTGGTAAATGAAAGATATCGGTTATCGGTAATTTCTCTCTTCGATACCACTACAAAGGTCACAGGTTTACTCTTGAGTAACCAACGTTATTAATTTCCTTCACGTTAAGGACGTTACGACGTCCGTCCATCTGCCGGTGTTACTAACCAATACAGCTGATACACGCGTCTCATTTGTTGTAGGATTTATTCAAATAACGGCCTAACAATGATGCGCAATCCTACTTGTGACACTGACATACAGACAGTACCCTGCTTACCCAAGCGTTCCGTTCCCAAAACCTTTTAGAAACTGGAAACTGACGAAAGTCGGGAGTTCGACGACCCATTACCCACCGAACATATACTGAAGAGTTCTTACAAACCTCCAGGGGTTGGAGGGGATTCAAAGAGGCGAACTATGAGTTACGTAACATTCGGTATGAAATAACTCGTACCGAAAACAGCGTCGGTACTGCTACTGGGAAAGTAGGCAACCCCGGAAGCGCTGATTTCAGACACCAGTGTTTTTTTTTTAAATATTCATAAATTTTTATGGATTGGTTGTACTTGGTGTGTAGGACTTTAAACAGTGCTGCCATTAATTCACGAGAGCTGTTCAAAGTGCCGCCACCGACTTCACAGCGCAGTGACACGCCGTGTTCTGACGTACTGACTCAAAAATATCTGTTGTGTTTGAATAATTTCACACGTTGCTACATTTCTAGCTAGCAGATCCTCTTCCTTTTTACACAAAGGGACTCATAAAAGAGGCTCTTGATTAGACCCCACAAGAAAAGTCAAGCCGTGCCCGTTCAGGGAACGGCGGTGTTCAGGCGACGCCCCGGCTACCAATCCAACTATCACGAAATGCTGCGATCAGGTTACTTCTCTCATCCTGCATGAAACGGGTCTGGGCACCATCGTAGTCGAACCAAAGGTGCGGGTTGTCTACTTTCCCAGCACAAGTACCGACGCCAATTTCCATATAAAAAAGACGTTTCAGACCACACGTTCCCAATCTCAAATTGCCTCCTAACTCCCCTACAACCCTTACAATTTTGTAGAAATTATATTAGTACACCCTGTATATGCAGATTTTATTTACTTATATAGCAGGCACATATAAACGCACGCTTACAGTTAACTGTTACCTGTCTATTGAATTATGAAACAAAGTGTAATGGGGTTAAAATATTACGGGAAAATATTAAATAACCGGGGAAAGAGCGTGGAATCCCCGCAACCTCCGCGCGACTACGATTTCATTCCCATAAGGAAAAATTTGGTGTGATTCGAAAACTATATTACTTACTACTTTTTGCACGAATGTGTAGGCCTAAAACCTCATAACTTGAAACTAAGTCAGTTGGGGTGTGTCAATATCGACGCGGAAGCCGGGATAGCATGATCGTTTTATTTACAAGGCAATGGGCGGGACGATACGAGTTTCGATTCTGAATTCTATTCTGAATTGGGGTTTCTGTGGGTTTCCTCAGTCTGTCCAATCTAATGCCAAGCCAGTATCCCAAAGTACGTCACATAGATTCCTTACGCATCCCGTACCGTTCATCGTTTGCTAATTATCCCAAAAATCCACGCTACACAGTGGCGTACCCAGGAATTTTGTTCGGGGGGGGGTCAAAAAATTCAGTTGAAGACAGAGGACAGAGAGAACGGGGATCTGGGGGCGTTAGCCCCCTAGTCAGGGGTTCTGGAGACAGCTGTAATTTGGTACAAGAAATTTGATTTCGTATAGTAAAATTTTCTTAATTTTTGGTACTTTAAGAATATTTATGATGACAACCAATTTATTTGTCATTGCTAATGTAAAACAACTGCGAACCTAGGCAGTTTTAGAATTTTACTGCCTTTTTTCCAAACATCTTGGGGTGTTGGCTTCCTAAATTCAACAATTTGTAACAGTTTTCACAATCGGGTTGAGTTTGGCGCGATTTTGGAGGGCCTTCGGAATCGAGGGGGGGGGGGTTGCAACCCCAACCCCCCCTCGGTAAGATACTGACGCTACACAGCCCGAGGTACTGGCAACTTTGTTACATAAAATAAATAAATCTCGACACATTATAATGTTGGTAAAACGTATCATCGACCCTGTGCTTAGATAGGGAATGTCCTTGGAAACAATTCCAACCACACCTAAAACAAATAATACCCAGTAAATGGTTTCGTCTCTTGGGTTTTCAGCTCAGAAATATTAACAACGGTTAATTACGATGTAAAATAAAATAAATATGTGACATGTGTCTGAACACCGTGCCAATTTGCTTGAGAGATGTACAGTGTACATGTAACAGTAAATGGAATTACGGAAGAGAAGATGGACGGAACATTTCGGTCTAAAGCACATGCGATTTTAACCGGAAAACGTAAAATGTAGAGCTCAAAGCATGGATTTTATGGCAATATTGAAACGGATCGCAAGTGCGATGCGGGGGCAAGATGCTATTTATTATTTGGGTGACGTTCCTGCCTAAGAGGGTTAAATTCATGTTTAGACCGTTCATTTGCGGGCTGCAATCTTAATTTCGAAAGGATAAATATTTTTCGTTAGCTGTTCTTAACAACCTAGTGGCTCGTTTCGCCAGCATTATTCATGCAATACTCATCCACGACCGCGTGGCACTAAAGAAAGCTATGATGTTATTTATATATAAACCAACTAGATGCACCAATGTATAAAATTTATTTTACCCCGCTACCCGCTAGCAAGCAGACAGCAGTATCTGTTTGACAAATGTTTGTTGCTGTATGTGCAGTCTTGAACTGCTGATGATGGACGAAAAGACCGTCCGAAACATGTAGAGTGTCATTCCAAAAATAAATAAATTTGATACATTGGTGCATCTAGTTGGTTTTACTATAGAAATAATATTACGATGCACGGCCCTATGAACGTCCAAAGCTGTGATGCTTTGCACCACGAACCGAACCATCGTGTTCAAGTACTAACTAGTGTGTGTACCCCTCTAAAATGGGCAAATAAAGGGACATTAAACACTTTCTCGATCAAATAGAGAAATATAACACAGAGTGGGAAGAAAAACAATGCTGTCTTCATATACGCGTACTTAAATAATTACGTAACACAGCCTTACAAATAATAATAATAATTGAATTCATACATTCATACATTTTGTCGTCTGCCTTAGGACAGTTCTATAGTCTCTTCCAAAGCATATTCTTCATACAGTACGAGCTAGTTTTCAGTACCCTCTCGTTTCCTTAAGGTCGCCCAGTAGGTGCTCACGTCTTCTTCCTCGTATTCTCGTCAGTTCTCTGCTTTCTTCTATCTTTCTTTCAATACCGTGTTTTAGAAGGCACTGCCCATGCAAAAGAGGCCAATCCAGTTAGATCTCAGATCTTTTCTTGCATTTAGGATATTCCGTTCCTCCTTGACTCTGTGAACACTACATTTCTCACAACATCGGTCAAACTGATCATCTCCGTCCTTCTCCAACACCACATTTAAACTTTTCCAGGTATTTCTGGCCTACTCTCCAAAGTGTCCACGTTTCAGCACCATGCAAAGCTATGCTCAAAATGTAGCACTTAACTATTTTCTTCCTTAAATTAAAGTCCAATTTGCTGGTGAAAAGAGTCTTCCTGTTGCATACTGTCTCTACCATGGCAAACGTGGATTTAAGTTCAGGCGTACATTTTGCCTCATTTGTTAAAAATTCAAACACTGCTAAAAACACATAGTACAGTTCCTCACTCATGTGATCTACGTACCCGAAGTTAAATATGAAATAACAAAACTGCCCTACAATTGGCCCTAATTAACCTAACGTACAAACTGCAACCTGATCAGAATAACCTCCTGTCTGTAATACCGTGATATTGTGGTTTACGACACCGTAGCTGGTAGCCTGGTGAAAGACATAGCAAAAAAAAATTTGGTACGCACCTACCAGAAATCGCAAGTTTTATAAGCCTGCATTTCACAAAACTAATCACCACCTCCGTGAGACGTTAGATCCATCGAAGGCGTTTCCAGTATAGATGTGTTTTGGCCAATATATAAATAAACATGAATGTAATTGGGGTTTTCACAGCAGTCCTCTGCCTTCCGTGTCAAAACGAAAAGAGTGTATGGACACAATAGGAATTCTGAAGTCACGAATCGACAGAGAAGAGAAAAAGTTGCCTTATTTAACAAAGCTATCAAATGCTAACTTTTTTAGCGTAAGTAGTAGATGAATTAAATATACAAATAGAGCAATGATGGAATGGTATTTACAGGAGAATAAAGAAGTAATCCGATAAAACCTCTCCCAGTGTTATTTCGTTCATTACAAACTCCACAGAGAGTGGCTGGAAATCGAACCTGGCCCTCTCCAATACCAGGCCAGCAATCAACAGTCTCAGCTATGATAAGGCAGACTTGATCACGCAAAATATGTGAAATTCATACGTAAATGTCTTTGTGAGTTTGCGTCTGTTACACAAAAATCCTGCTGCAAGTCCACCAAAACAAGGAAAATATTGACACAAAAAGGGTTAGCAGTTTGACAAAGTATTCCAAATTTACCCTCGCCTTCAGTTTCCAGTCACATATTCACAACCATTAAATTTTCCTATACGCCGATTAAAAATGTCTGTTCTGACCAAAACTCATTAAAACCATAACCAGTTTCGGGCAGGAAGCTCTGTCGATGGAAGCCATTTTCCCAACCAGTTTCCGATGGTGGAATCAATATGACTCGCGTAACCGAATGACAAGGATTGATAAAAGCTTCTGAACACCATAAGTGACCTCATTACCCCTGACTGCAGGCCATCCCGCCGGGCTGCCCGCTTCCTACTGCTATGGTCAATGCTGCACAACCTCACGACCCAACCCTATATATCGGAGCTTCTATCGGAAATCGAACCCAACCTCTACTCCTGTACTCTGCCCTCGATAATTTTAAGCCAGTATTTCTGTTCAGAAAACCCATCGTGTTCTAGCGAATTTTTGGTGTTACTGTTTGCGGACAAGATTCTTCGTGGACTGACAGAGAGCATGAAGTCCCTAGACTACAGTAACACGGAGGTGTATGTTATAAGTGGCCTGGAAATACCATTATATCTAGCTCGAAGGTGCAAAATCTTATTAGAAAATTTAGCAGTCGCTCAGCTGGTCAAGAAATTCTAACTAGTCTTGTTAAAACGAAAGCCTTATCAGCATGGCCACAAACACCTTGTATAAAGTTCAGTCTTCAGCCAGCTGAATGACATATGTTACTGATTACATTATGCCTCCAACATTAATATTACCCTGCCTACCATGTCTCTGGCGCCTTCCTTCGAGCTTTGCACAAACTGTCACAAATTTCAATATGCCCAAAATATAAAACCCTTCCCCCCAATTATAAAATCAAAACCAGTCATGTACGCGTTTGTTGGAACTACCCAAGTATCTATAATATCTTATGCGTATTGGACCGTGCATCATCTTGATATTTGAATAATGATTGACCAACTAGATGACACTTGCTTTATTATATATTGCTCAACATGTTTCAGACGTTAATACGTCCATCTTCAG
>Ga0123354_10014622_pt1 | contig 12228 bp, 11 predicted proteins | sample TergutLab28metaG_2_FD_97872 | JGI IMG/M metagenome (GOLD analysis project Ga0123354, IMG submission 97872) | Labiotermes labralis P4 segment gut microbial communities from Petit-Saut dam, French Guiana - Lab288 P4 | ecosystem: Host-associated > Arthropoda: Insects > Digestive system > Gut ... | reverse complement strand
GGGGGGGGGGGGGGGGGTATGTGTCTAATTTCTTAAACAAGCACTAAATTTCAGAATTGGCTCTATTTCCATCTCCTGGCAAAGAAGTACCTATGCTGGTGGACCCTTTACATCGAGCTATTCACAGTCACTGGGCACCACACATGCAGTAAACTTGTTAAGTTATGCACATGAGAACAGACCTAGTGCAAGAGTAATAACATGAGAAAATGGCTATCAAAAATTTAACAGTTAACTACAAGACTCAAAAATAAAGCCTAGAAAAATCCACAAGTTAAAAACCGTAAAAATAGCCATGACGTCTGACTGACCAGACCACAGAAACAACACATAAATCCAGAACATACGTATTTAGAATTCTTCACACCACTCTCACCATCTGTGGAGAAGAAGGTGAATCTTGTTCATGGGTTCAAGCAAGTTTATAAACAATAATATATATATATATATATATATATATATGTATTATTTAATCTATGTGGATCATAATGACATGGCAGCGCAATTCACCAGAAGTGATTGTGAAGGGTTTTAAGAAGTGCAATGCAATGAATGAGACTGATGGTGATATGTTGTTGAATGGCAGTGAAGAGGAGAGGAACATCAGGAGTAAGTGTGAGAAAGATGAAGGCACTGACTGTGAAGATGGAGACAGTAACACTGTTTGGTAAAGGAAAGATAGAATGTGGAATGCTTTATGTATTAAGTGTATGAAATTAACAGCAAAATATTTTTCCTTGGCAAACATTTTATTTTGGGAGGGTCATCTTAGATTTGGATAAATACATTTTCTCTTGGCAGATGTGTTTTACTTGAAGGGTCGTCTTAGATTAGAGTTGTCTTGCATTCTGGTAAATACAGTACATAAACTTTCTTGTCACTGACGATTATGCCCACGAGCACTGAAACACTTATGTCACAGTAAATCATGTGACACAGAGATATGCTAAAGGTTACTGATATTTTGACAATAAAATCAGTTATTTGTCCACACAGTACAAAGAACACAAAGTTCATGAAATAAGAAACCAGCCATTAACATGTCTGATATTTGGGACACTGCCTTTTATCTCAGGCTTAAAAACCCACAACGTTTCGGAGAACATGTATGTCTTCAAGTGCAAAGCACAGCAGAAGAACCTATCCTGGTGGACCCTTTAGACAGAGTTACTGTTTATCACTGACAGGGTTAGGACAGACAATGTCCAGAATATCAGTCAAAACTACATGGTAATGTAGTCTGTATGGTGACTAGGCTATATGCTGAATGATCCAGGCTTGATTTCTGGCAGTGGCAATAGATTCTCTCCACCACAATGTCCATACTGACTCTGCAGCCCACTTAGCTTTCTATTCAGGTGAAGTGTCCAGGGCATGAAATTCACCACTCACTTCCATCCAGTGCCCAGATAAAGAATCATTAGGGTTATACAACTACTCCTGCATATGGTTTCGTGGTGTGCACAGGGATATCTATTACAATATACCATCAACAGAATTCTTTTAAAGCTGAATGAATCCCACTACATGATACCTCTTTGACTTCTCACTTACAGGCTACATACTCATGCATGGGTTATTACTGGGTTTATAGCCTGTACCCTGTTGCAGACCACTGTAACTTTGCGTTCTTCACATTACGTTTTCCAAAGCACAGTAAAATTTCATTACTCCAACTTGATCAAATATTCTGGATTATAGACAGTAGATATACTGACCTAAGTTCTTTAACCTCTTGCTGCCGAACGACCTATAAAGGCATCGCACAGTGAGCCCTTTAAACTGCTGAAACTACAAAAGGGTCACAAAAAATGTGTCAAAGTTTGGAGGAATTTTGTTCACTCCTATCCGATAGTTTGCTAAGCTTAAAGGTCAGGGTACCTTTGTGCAACCAGAATGGGCCCCCTCCACCTCCTAAACCCACCCAAATACCCCGATTTATATGTCAACACATAGCAAATGCATGTTTGTCACAGCTGACTAATATGGTTCCAGACACAGCCCGCTTTGTCACTTGCACTGGAGTTCATTGCAGGTTCAAATATCAACACTGGCCTACGAAACAAACACAAATTGTTGACCAGAAATGTTTTCAGTGGCATACTGTACACATATAGTTCAGAAAAAAACTAATGTTAAAAAATCTGAGATATTAAAAAAATCGATGTTTACAACTACACGAGGGTCCACAGACATGCCTCTTTTAGTACTGGGGTACTCTGTAGGGGTTGTGGGGCAGTTAACATGCAACACACAGCCGTCAATCTGATAAAAACACCTTGGGCACCCTCGAATAGATGGAATTTTGTAGAGCAGTCGCATCGTACCTTTAGATCTGTTTTGCTGTCACTGTAGAAGCTTCGTGGCATTAGGTTTCTGCAACTGCGCCCAGTCGTAGACAGGAGTCTAAATAAGGCAGACAAATGTAGGCATTCAGAAATGGACACCAAGAAAATCAAATTCCAGGAGGAAGCCATCAGTGAAATTCTGGTTGCTGACACTGACTCAGAAACAGGTGCTGAGGCGAGCAATGTTAAAGACGATTTTGAGGAAGAAGAAGAAAAACAACAACAACAAAAACAAGCCTCAGCAGAAGTCAAACCACAGGCTGCAACAAGTGGCAGATTACCAAGCTGGGGACCGCCTCAAAGAAGGAACACAAATATTCATCGTTTTGTCGGTCCAGCAAAAGATGTGAAAAAAAGTGAGGCTCAACACATCAACAAAGACGGCTCGCCTCTGTATGTGTTGAGTGTTGATGTTTCTCACAAAAATTTTTCATTTGCTGGTGGAAGAGACCAACATATACAACCAGCAATACTTAGACGGACAAGCTGGACCTAGCCGATGACCGCCTGACATTACGTTGCTGGACATGATGCCTTTCGATGCCTTAGCTCTGCAGATGGGACATGAATTGTAAGACACAATACATGCCTACTGGTTGAGATTTAGACAGCTACACACACCATTTTACAGAGAGACCATGGCACAAGACAGACATTTACACATACTGCATTTTCTGCATTTTGCAGACAATTCACAGAGACCTGACAAAGGCAAAGAAAATGACCAACCATGGAAACTAAGGACTGTCTTTGCAACACTGAACAAGGCTTAGCTAAATTTTATAACTCCTTGCAGCATTTGGCAGAGGACAAGATAATTGTAAAATTCAAGGGCAGGCTTGTCTTCAGGCAGTACAGTCCGAAGAAAAGAAAACGTTTCAGCATCAAAATTTAAAAAGTCTGTGATTAATCAAGGGTATACAAATAACATGAGATTGTACTTGGGTAAAGGCTCACACTTCACCACTGATGACATGACTGCAACACACGCAACTGTTAGACATCTGAATTCCAGAGTTGAAGGCTTAGGACACAAAATATTTATGGAAATTTCTTTTCATTCCCAAGACACTTTGATGACTTGGACAGACATACAGTAAATTCATGCAGGACAGTACGGCCCAACAGACAAGACACACCCCGTGATTTTGGACCAGAACAACTGAAATTGAAAAGGGGTGACATAAGGGTGAGGACCAGGGGAGGTTTGACTGCATTAGTTTGGAATGACAGACAAGAAGTTTACATGCTACCATGGACCCACCACCAGCAGAAAGAAATTTTTTTGATGAGAGCAACAGCCCCATGAAACCTCACGTCGTGGAATGGTACAACCGGCACACGGGTTACATTGACAATTCTGATCATATGGCCAACAGCTATTCGATGAATTGACATACTTTCAAGTGGACCACAAAACTGTTTTTCCACCTTCTGGATTTAACATTACTCAACAGTTGAATACTGTTATCTTCATGCGAGGCTAAATACACAAACCGAGATATCAGACTCCTTCTGGTGAGGAATTTGATTGAAGAAGCTGAAAAAAGCCATGATCACCCCACCCCCAGGTTGGTTGGAAGGCCAAGTGCGGCCACAACCAACACCGGCCAGCGAAATCATCCACCAAACTCCGCTGCCATCTGTGTTCATCTCACGGCCAGAGAAAGGGCACAGTGTATAAGTGCAACAGATTTGACGTGTGCATGTGCGTGGAGCCTTGTTTCATGGAATATCACACCACAGTAAATTTGTAGATCACCCCCATTGTGAACATTGTGTGTCATGATAAGACAGGGATCCAAGGTGCCACAGACCTTCTGCAGCAACCAGAAATATGTAAGTAATGAACTATGTACACCACAATTTATACAATGCATAGAATTCACAGGCCTAAATTTATTAAAAAAATATGTGAACATTTTTTTCCCCACTTAACCAATTCATAAACAGAGCACAAAATATTATTTCCTTAAATTTGTAGGAAAAGTCTATGAGATATGTTTTTTTCTAAGAGTAAGCATTAAAAATTAAAATCCCCAGTTAAAAATCTCAGCAGGCTGCCACTGAGTGGAGGGATTTAATTTTGCATTAATGGGTTAACATTTTGCAGCCAGCCACCAGAGAATGTGCACTTCTTAGTTATTTTTACTTCATCGTAAAAACATTTAGCTTTATCAATCACCACAGGCCATTCATGGGTTTTCTTTCGGCATATATGGCTGTCAGTCACTTATACACCTTATCCATTTGTGCTAATTTTGGCTCTTGTGTCTGTCACTTGAAACAGTCCTTCACACTTTCACTTGATGCCATAAATGATCATAAATGATACTTCCATTTCTTTGTATCATAAATAGTTGATGAACCAACACTGTATGAAGTCATGAACCCTCAATGATTTTCGCCACTTTCAAGTCTCCTAATTATTTCAAGTTTCTGCAGAATTGTTAAAGTTACATGTTTCCACTTGCCAGCAGTACCTTGTGTACTCATATTTCGATACCTTGAAGCCATTTTAATAGCAAAAACAGAGAATAACATGCACTGCATGTAACACAATTCAAACAAAATTCACAGTAATGCTGTAGATTGTACCAAACAAGTGATGTGAACTGCTAGTTGCCTGCAGTGCCACCAGGGTGTGTGATAATACCAACTTATGAAAATGTTATGCTGCATGGAGACAAAGTTTGTGTTAGCAATGCAATATCCAGATAACCCAAGATAAACTCACAGAATACACACTAGTCTTGTGACTAGTCTCCCCGTGCTGGATTATCAGAATTTCCAAATTATCAGACGTCAGATTAAAGGAACTCTGCAGTACAACATTTAAATAATTGAAGTGATGAAATAAGACAATGTAAGTTGATAATATTAAATCACTATAAAGAAATCAGTAAAGACGTAGCCTCCAGTGTGTTGAAAGTACAAATAGACCAGGGAGAGACTAGGAGTATGAAGACAAGAAAAGGAGTTGCACAAGGACATTGTTTGTCACTGATTTTACTCAACTTATACAGTGAGTACCTTACCAAAAAAGCTCCTCAAAGGTTTAAAGACTTGAAAACAGAGATCCAGTAATTCACACTGTGAAATATGTACAGGACCTTGTGCTACTGGCTGAGGAAGAAATGGTACTACGGGACACGACTGATAGAGCAGCTGAAGTTGAAAGACGTTGGGGAATGGAAACGAATGTGGAAAAAAATTAGGGAATGAGAATCTGAAGACAACCATCCCTAACACATATCACGACATATCAGGAACAATGGCACAAGATGGAATTAACTGGGTAGTCTGATAAAAAGTGATGCAATATGTACACACCCCATGAAATCCAGGATTACCACTGAAAAGCAGTATCAACAAGAAGAACCTCTTTTCACCAGCACAATGTGCTTAATTTAAGGAGAAAACAAAAGAAATTACAAATTTGGAGCATAGCTTGTGTATGATGCTGCAACTGGGACACTTTGCACAGTAGACCAGAAATACCTTTAAAGTTCTCAGATATGGTACTGGAGAAGGATGGAAAACATCAGGTAGAAAAATTGTGTGAAAACTGAAGAAGTATTACAAAGAATCAAGGAAGAAACATCCTACATACAAGGAAATGAAGAAAGACTAACTGGATTGGTCACATCTTGCATAGGAATTGCATTCTAAAACATATTACTGAAAAAATGACAGTTGGAAAGAGACGACAAAGGCCTAAGCTGCTACAGGATGGCCTTAGGAAGGGGGGAAAAAAAATGATACTAGAATTTGAAAGCACTGGCTCTCTCTCTCTAAAGAACTTGCTTCAGAAGAGGCTATGTGCATGTTGCAAGACAGATTCGGTGATGGAACGGAGTTGGTATGCATGAAATATTTATTTTTATTCCAGGTTCATGCAACAGTGTTTTCCATATATCAGTCCAAAAGGCATAAATGTAGTGAAAGGTAATAATGAACTGGAAAGAATATGCAAGGAAGAGACCATGGTCTAATTTTAGGTTCAATCTCAATGTTTGTGTAGAGGGAGACAGGAAATCTACAAAATCTCAGGCAAAATAGCTAGTCTCTAAGCCAAGATTTGAATGAATAACAAGAAGTGTTATTCACTCAACTGCACCATGACATTTGGTGGCTTAAGCTATTATTTAATTAGTGATTAGTACGTACTTCCCATACAGTTTGAACTTCTCATCAAATGTGTGTGAAAACCTCTTTGCATGAGTAAGTAGTGCCTCATATGACTCATAGGCATGGTTACAAGAACAAGTAAATTTGACTCCACACATTCTTAAATGCCGGTGCTTGGCTGCTTCTGTTGAGAATCCTTTCAGACATTTTTCACACTGAAAATTCTTTTCTGCATGGACTTTCAAGTAATGCTGAAAAAAACAATTACACATGTTTGTCAAGTTTATAAATCTAAAGAAAGAAAGAAATATGCACATTACAAGCCTAATTTCTAAATAACCGTTGTCCTCTGAGTGCTTCCATCTACAAGAAGATTTAAATATTACAGAGTATAACAACTCAGTGATCTGTTTTTGTGCATAACTTGTACTTGTACAGATTTGCACTACATGAAAGACGTTGTGTATGACATCAAAGACTAATGTCACCATGTGTGTAGTCTGGAACACAGTCAAGACTCTTTCCTGCAATATTTATGGGCTATGTTTGTAATCTATTTCCATAACAGCCAACTGAAAAACTGCTTATCATTGCTTTATTTTATACTACCACACTACAGATTTCATCTGAGTACCCAGCAGGACATATACAAAGCTGATAAGTGCTGTTGTTTACACATCAAGCTGCATAATGCATGAAACAGTTCAAGAAAACTGACAACAGCATCATCATTTATTTCCATTTGATACACAGCAGGTACAATGCTGGGTACACCCAGCGATTATGTTCATGGTACATGCTTTTGAACAGCTCGGTCCAGATGATCCGTGACAAACTTCAAAATGGAACATTAAGTATCTTGGGCTGTGTCACGTTCTGTGATATGGTATGAGAATAACTGTTTCTAGTAACTACTCTTACTAATGAAATGATAAGACACGTGTTCAGGCTTACCTGTTTCAAGTACTTAAAACGTTTGAAAAACTGTCTTGAATTTAAGTTATATGGACAGTCATCGACAGGACAATGGTACTGACACGTTACTTCGTCCTCTTTCTTTAAAATATCTTTCCTCTTATGGTGCCTTGATAAATGCATGTCCAAATTACCACTATTTTTAAACACACTTACGCACCCTTCCTCAGGACAGTTGATATTTGTCTTGATTACACACAATTCTGACGATGGTGGACATATTTTAATCACACTCATTCTCTCCTTTAAATACCTATCTTATCACACACACCGGCACAGATCATCACAACGGTGCCCTACCGTACAACAGGCAAGCCACAGCGTTGCCAACATGTATGATCGGACTTTGTCGCGCCGCCTTTCCCGCAAACACTGCCTGTGGCGCCACTGTGAACTTCAATGACGTACGTATAAGACTGAAGCGATGCTTTAATTTGGGTTTCTCTTCTGTAAGTGTCAGTACAGTGTAGTAAATCAATGACATTACCCATTTACACCAATAAACTCCCAAAAACCAGTAAAACGAATTTCTTTGTGGACACATTGGTGAAGAGATAATGTTGCTGGGATACTTACACGCAATAATCCCATTCAAGATATCATCTCGCCGAAACTGAGCTGCCTCACACACCGCGATGAAAGGTAATAGCGTATAAAAATAGCGCCCAACATGAGGCACGAACCACCAACATGAGATTACCTTGTGTGCAACAGAGGCAGTCAGATACCGAAGACTCTCATTCGTGGAATGTTGGTAACTATCTCCCATATTACATGGCATGACATTTCAAAAGACTCATGTTTATGGTTGTGATTACCTCAAATCTCAAAGCAAGTCTTGTCCTTCAGGTTTCTTCATATAAGAGATGTAGCAATGTGTTAGAGGTCACCAGCCAAAGTTTTACTCAAACTGCATACTCTGAGGAAAGACATTCATCTAACAACTTATTTGCAGAGTGGGTGGACCTCACAGGCATTCTGCCATATCACCTGTTTCTGGCTTTCTAATTTTTTAAATTGTATGTTAGTGGGCAATTGAGGGGGTCATTGTTACACTTTTCCCTCTGGTTCCAAAATTGCTAAAATTTTAACAGTAAATACATAAATGAATATTTCATAGTTTGATGTTTATTGGACCGTGAATCATTGTGATAGTTGAAGAATAAAAAACCAACTAGATGTCAATAGTTATATTTACTTTACTTCTTACATACTCAACATGTTTCGGGCATTAATATGTCCATCTTCAGGAGATTTGCGACTATGTTGTTCAACTATCTTAGACACTCAACATGTTTCGGGCATTAATATGTCCACCTTCAGGAGATTTGCGACATGTTGTTGAACTACCACATTGGCTGTATTGTTCTGCAACAATGGAGACGTTAGCATTAGCATAATTTTGGTGTTTAGTGGTGTGTGTTCGGTGTGATATGTTTTGTCGCTTTGTTGCGGGTAGTAACGTGTGTCTGTTGATTTTAACTGTTGCGATCTTTTGCGTGTTGCTCTAATGTTTTCTTGTGTGTGGTGTGATGCATTATTGGATATGGAATATGATATGCTGATAGTTTTCGTTGGTGCTGTGTATCCGAGATTGTTGGGTCCAGTTGAAATGTGATGGCACACGGTGACGCACGGGAGGAGAAGTGAAGGGGAAACTGGTAAATGGAGTGGGTAGCCAGTACCCTTCACAATACCTCGGAACATGGTGTATCCAGCATTACTATCGCTGATGCGCACACCTCAGCTGCTAGTAGTCGACTGAACTGACGCTCCCTACCGATTTAAATGGACTCTTCCGTTTCGCCGAAAGACGAAATCTGGTTTCTGTGCGTGTACCATCACATTTCAAACGCAGTCTACATACCTTAGATCGCTGTGTGTTGGAGTTAGGGTGCGGTTCGGCTAGGGTGGTATCCGGGCTGCCGGCTGAAGCACAACTGGTCTATTCATGCGGTTAATGACCGTCCTCATAAAACATGTCATAAAGTGTCATGGGTCTCCCCTGATAATATAACGGAAAATCGAATTGACCATATAGCAATTAGTACAAGATTAAGAAAGTCTCTATTAGATGTGAGAAACAAAAGAGGAGCTGAGATAGGCAGTGACCACCATCACATGATTGCAAACTTTAGGTTTGAAACATTAGCTGCAAGAAAGAAGATTGAAACAAGAATTAAGAAATGTAATGTACAGAAACTTTAAATGCCATGTCTAAGGGAAGAATTTAAATTCGAACTGAAAAATAGATTCTCAGTACTGTCCACCCAGAATGAAGATACAGACATTGAAGAAAGCTCGAAGGTTATAAAAAATGTATATATAGAAACAAGTGAGAAAATACTGGGTTTTAGAGAAAATCAACAAAAGGAATGGATCCCTGAGGAGACATGGAAAGAAATAGAAAGAAGAAAATTGGCAAAAGAAAATGTGAACAGGAGCAAAACGAGACAACACAAAATTAGTACACAAACACAGTATTCAGAAATTAACAAGAAAGTAATGAGAAGTATTAGGAAAGACAAGAGAAACTGGATAAGTGAACAAGCAAAATTGCAGAAGAAGAAGGAAAGAAAGGAGACATAAGGGACCTTTATAATATTACGAGGAAGCTGTCACAAAGAAAATTTAGGACGAATAGACCAGTGAAAACTAAATCAGGAATGCTCTTAACAAAACAAGAAGAACAACTGAAGAGGCGGGAAGAACATTTTCCCGAAATATTTAACAAAGATGATAGCAACGTAGGAAGTAGGCAAAAAATAGAAGATAATAACGAGAATGAAGTAAACTTGGACCCTCCTACAAAAACTGAAATACAGTTAGCCTTATCACAGTTATTTTAAAGAATGGAAAAGCAGCAAGGTTAGATAATATACATGCGGAAGTATTAAAAGTTGACCCTGAAATAACTGCAGAAATGCTGTATCGTCTACTGGAGCAAATATGGGAGGAGTAGATCCCTGAGGATTGGGAAGAAGGATTAATTATCAAGAAGAATGGAGATTTATCAAACTGGAGAGGAGTTACCCTTCTAAGTATTCCAAGCAAAATTTTGACTAGAATCATTCTAAACAGAATTCAAAGTACAGTGGAACAATACATCCGAAAAGAACAAGCTGGATTCCGCAAGCACCGAAGCTGCATTGATTTAATAAGCACTTTAAGGATAATTCTAGAACAAAATAGAGAATGGCAGGCCATTCTATATGTAACCTTTATCGATTTTGAAAAGACATTTGACTCCGTGAAGAGAGAAATAATGTGGCTCACGCTACAGGAATATGGTATACCAAGGAAGATTATCCAAATAATTAGAATATTGTACGATGGATTTAAGTGCAAAATTTCCCATGAAGGAAAGCTTTCAGACTTTACAGAGGTCAGAAATGGTGTAAAGCAAGGATGTATTCTATCCCCAACCCTTTTCTGCTAATATTAGACAAGGTCATGAAAAGAGTGAATGGTTCAAGGAATGGGGGAATACAGTGGAGTATGAAAGAAAGATTGGAAGATCTGGACTATGCGGATATTTGTCTGTTAGCCCAGAGATTTTGCGATAAGGAAGAAAAGCTAAAGAGACTAAAAGATGAAGCAGAATTAGTTGGGTTGCATATTAACATAAACAAGATGAAGGGGATGAGAGTTAATACATCTAATATGCAAAAATTTAGGCTAGAGGAAACGGAAGTTGAAGAAGCTGTATCCTTTGTATACCTAGGAAGTGTGGTGTCAGAAAGCGGAGGAACAGAGGAAGATGTAAGAAATAGAATCAAGAAAGCAAATGCTGTATTTGTTCACCTGTATCCTGTGTGGAGAAATCTCAATATATTAAAAGAAGTTAAACTACGAATATTCAATACAAATGTAAAATCAGTATTATATGCCTGTGAAACTTGGAAAACTACCAACCAGATAACTAGAAGACTACAGATATTTACGAATAAATGCTTAAGACGAATGATGAATATAAAATGGACCGATAAGATTACGAACGAAGAATTATGGAGAATCACCCATCAGAAGTCAATACATAATCAGATAAAAAGCAGAAAATGGAATTGGATTGGACACACATTACGTAAAGAAAGAAGAGCAATAGAGAAAACTGCATTAGATTGGAATCCTCAGGGATATAGAAGGAGAGGTAGGCTAAAGAGAACGTGGCGAAGGACAGTAGAGGATGAGATAGAGAAGCACAAGAAGATCATGGAATGAGGTCAAAGGGATAGCTGAAGACCGCAATGCCTGGAAACTCTTCATGGATGCCCTGTGCTCCACAAGGAGTAAAAGGATTTGATGCTGATGACTTAAACTCACAAGATCATGCGCACAGTGTTTTCGGACAGAAAAGGCGTTAGTAGTACAGGGGTGGGGTCTGGCCCAGGGGAGGTGAAGATTTTCCCAAGAGTAAAATTACCCCCTCCACTTTTTTGGTCACGTGACCTCCCTCCCCTCCTGCGGTGTGTTTGAGAAGATGGCGGTATGTTTGAAAGATGGCGGTAGGTTTGAAAAAAGAAGATGGCGGTGTGTATGAAAGAAGGCGGTAGGTTTGAAAAAAGAAGATGGCGGGAGATTTGAAAAGAGTATTGTTGCCAACAGTGAGTAGGAAGGAAAAAATAAATTTTGGAGTAGGTAAATGTGGTTGTCCGTGGGTTGAGGAAGAGATGAAGATCGTGTAGCGTGAGTGTGGAGCAAGAGTGGTTTAAGTCGCAGTGGATGTGAGAGTGTAATAAGTGAGTGAGGATAATATGTAAAAAATATCAGTAGC
>Ga0123354_10014620_pt1 | contig 12230 bp, 10 predicted proteins | sample TergutLab28metaG_2_FD_97872 | JGI IMG/M metagenome (GOLD analysis project Ga0123354, IMG submission 97872) | Labiotermes labralis P4 segment gut microbial communities from Petit-Saut dam, French Guiana - Lab288 P4 | ecosystem: Host-associated > Arthropoda: Insects > Digestive system > Gut ... | reverse complement strand
CGGTCATAACTCCGTAACCGTCCAAAATCGGACACATGTTTATATGAACTTTTTTGATCACAAAGACCTAGGAAATCACCTCCTGCAGTTATGCCCTAAAGTCGTGAAACACCCTGTATATCCGAAATCACGAACATTCATAGTAGCCTACTACTGCAGCAGAATAACCCACATATGTGTGGATGGCAAATGATTTGTTTGTTAGCTGTGATGGGTAAAATCACTATACTTGAAAACAACACTGACGGGAAACTGAAGGCTGTAAATTGATAGTTTAACCACATTTATTTTAATGATAACACTCTTGAAGATCACGCTATCATTTGAAACCACATGGCCTAAACACAGGCTCGAGATACATAATCTCAGATTTCCAGTCTCTTGTGTTTCTCTAGCCTCTCTGGCTGAGAAATATAAGAATTCGGACAAAACAGCTTGGATAGGAAGTCGCATTTTCAATGGATACGGAAGTTAATTCCTACATGTTTCCTTCAGTTTTTGTTACATCTGTGCACTGCATCAGTGGAACTATCCCATATTTACTGTTCTCCTGTTTTGTGAGCTATGTAACCGGTACTGTGTCTCTTAGGTCTAGAACAACTGCAATTTATGTACGTAACGTCGTGACTTGTGAAGCGAAACCAACAGGGAAGGCGTACAAATCAACGTTTTACTTAAATACGATAGTGTTATTGCTTGGGCAACATTCCAGTCATGTAATATGTCACAGAAGCAGTGGATGGCATAGTCCTACATGAAGAGAGAGCAAGAGAGGATAGAAAAGCAGAGGGAAGAATTATTTTATCGGAAAGGGGAGGGGAAAGGATGAACGGATTGAAGTGGCTTTGTCAACTTGATGACCATTCTTACTAATGCACATTTCCTCGCCAATTTCTCTTCACTGAAAAGTTCAGGAAGTAAAGGGGAAAAGAACAAGACGAAGAAGAATGGGTGCCAGAAGAAACATGCCTTGCGATTTGCAGTCTACATGCAGCTAGGGAGATCCATTATTCGTCAGTAATCTGAGGACCCAGCACGCTGCAGGCAGCAGCTAGGCTTCGGATGAATCTGAGGAAATTAACGCTGAAACTTCTTCACACTTCTTGCACCCAGCACCGAGATTTCAAATTAATCTCATACGAAGCAAGCTAACAGAAAATTTAATGCGACAGAAAAAAAAAGGTGCTGTGCCTCATCCGTTCAGGGCATGAGGCTTGGAAGTTTGTCTAACGAGCAGATTATTGTGAATGAACATACACCTGACGAATCAGAGGTTAATTTGGGCAATAGTAGAAACACGCAGCTGCAATTTGTTGTAGGCTGTAATACTTGTTTATTGAACGCTTCTGTAAGTAGTTAACAAAAAGAATGTGTACTTGAAACTTAGGAAGATCGTAATAAGAACTGCAAAAGTCATGGAAGGAAGCGGTCGTGGCCTAATTTAAACTAGTATTAAATCCTTTCCAGGAGTAAGCAATGACGACGATGAACATTCCGAGGAAGCACAGGCAGCCGCCCGAACAAGACCCGGACTCCGTATCTCCGAAATCCGAAGCGGCATTTAACCTTAATATCGGTGAAGGCAGTTTTGACCCTCTCACCAGGCCTGTTAATCATGCCGCGAACAGCGGTGTTGCGCTTCAAGGCTGACAAATTTATGCGGCAAATATTCGAAGAACCATGCCCGACATCAGGGTCGTTTCTGCTGGCAGCTGGCGGGAATTAAACAGCCAGACGATTCTCATTGGACAAACCTGCTCCGTTGTTTCGCTCTGTGTTGCAACTTTCAGGACGGCAGCACCAGCAGTTAAAACAGGACGTACTGAATTCATACTTTCTCTCAAATACTGGCGTAGGTGTAAACATCGAACTTAAGTTTAATCCAAAAATATGCTTCACAGATTAATTTATCTCATTTTTAAACCATAAAGGACACCAGACCTAAGCATGCAGAGAAGATAAGTTCGAAGAAGCAGCGGGCGGTCTCATCTGTTGTCTAGAAAAACAGACACTAATTTATGCTGGGACGCTTGCAGTTACAGCTCCGTATTCCAGTAGTTGTCTCATAGTTTTCAACAGACTCTGAACAAAACATTTTCACTAGAGAACAATTATTTAATTTATTAATATAATTGACATAGCTACATGTTTCGGCTAACTATAAGCAATCTTCAGGCTATAAAATAATTAAAGAAGTAATATACAACATATACAATGCAGTTGCAGTATATTGTCAGTTAAAATCAAGATTGAGGGCATCTTGTTACATAAAAGGTACGATAATATTGGCAAAATGCCTCAAGGTATACAAACGGCTACACTAAGACCACTTGGGAAAAACAGAAATTGTAGGATAGACATAATTAAAATGAACCTCAAAGGAGCAGGCTGTTAGGCTGTGAACTAGATTCCTGTCTCTCGGGATATGAACAAGTGGCGGCCTTACGTGGACATGGCAATTAACGATAGTGAGGAATTACTGGATCGCTTGTTTGTTTATTAAAGATCAAAGCTTCAGGTATTCTGGTACTTTACGCCATGTCGATTGTAAACAAACAAAAGTTGTTTAACTTTTAACACCTACTCTTTCATAAATAGCCTGACAAATGTTTTAAGTTTGTTACTGTGAACTTAATCCGCTTACTCGTTCTATGCTCTGTCATTACTTAAACAACTCGTATTTAGATAACATCATCGTACAGGGTTTTTACAAACTATTTAAAATCTGCTGCTGTGTCTTTGTCAGTCTGTCTGTTTATCTCATGATTAATGACACGCAACACTAAAACGGACTAGTGTTACGTCATTAACTGAAAATAGGCCTATCATTACCATTCAATGTAGTCCAGACATTTCGCAACATAATACATATTTGCCAAACAACATGCAGCCCTAATGACCTATTTTCCTCTCATTTCTTATAGAAAAGATAAAAAGTGTTTGTATAAAATATTTTGGTATGTTGCTAATAACAGATGCTAAATAATGGCGTAGATAACCTGTCTGGCCCTCGCGACTCGATAATTGGCGGACAGCCCCACATGATTTTTAGCGAAGTTACTCCCAGATCTATTAGCACACGGACTTATGTCAGACAAACGGAATCCATTAACCCTCCCCCCCAAAGAGTAGTTTACAAATTTTTGGGGAGCCATAACCCAAGAGGTCTCGCGCGCCGCGGGATGCGTGGAGCCCTATCTGCGCCAATACGCCAACGTATTCTTCCGTGTTTGATCTGTTACAGTGGTTTACTTTCGGACGCCGTCCGTGTCTTAGAATACATGTAGTCCAAAGACAGGAGAAACAGTAAATGATGAACCGGAAAGAACTTGGAAAGAAGCGATACTATCTTGATCGAAGTATGTCTCGACATTTGTCCGACAGGACTGCAAAAACAGGGAAAAAAGCCTCAAGACAGACGACGCCTCGGGCAAGACTCGAACCAGTCACCTTCCCGACTCAAGCCTACAGCATTACAGCTACAACCTGCTCGTCGTGTTTACTGTTTCGATCTGTACTTCTCCGAGACAGGATGACGTGTGCCACACGTGTGGTATAACATGCAAGTGTTTTATGACGTATTTTATTGTGCCCATAATTCATTCCACAGCATGTATATGGGCTAATTGAATGGGAAAGGTAATCTGCAATTTCAGTATATATGACTTCTAATTTTATTTTACAGCTATAATTCCTCATTCGTCAGCTCTTTTTTAACATAGAAAAAGCGTATGCATATTAAAAACCGTCATCGTAAAAAATATTGCTTATTATATTTTTTGCAGGGGTGGGGGGAGAGTTACGGACTAGGTTGGCAACGGTCATTAGTCTAGACTTTAACCTCGCTTCAGCAACACATGGAGACAGGATGAGCAAACTCAACCCCCATCCCCCGTCTCCCTCCCATCCTATCGCGCCACACATAGGTCTACGTCGACCTATTACTCGAATTTTTGCTAACGCTGACTTTAACCAACTGACGTCGCGCTACGTTCAGCCCATCAGTGGACATTCACGTACACAAAATGTACGAGTTTAACCACTGCAGACTGGTGTCTGTTTTATCCAGTTTTTATATGCCAGCACATTCGGAAGAGACATGAAACAGCCTCATATATTCCTTAAAAAAAAAACCCTCTATAAAATTCGTTGCACATCTTCTCAGATTGTGCAATGTACATATCCCGAAATAAGCCATGAGTTTCTAAGCCACTATACACCAGAGTTATAGGTGGGCTAAAGGCAAGGAGATCGACAAAAATCCACACGGCTGCAGCAAAAATGCCGATCGCACGAGCGGCTGAAGATTCTCCTGTCGGAAACGACAGGTGTTCAATACTGCAGAATTCCAAGACACTTCGAAGTTCAAATAAACAGCAAACAAAAAGTCACACGAATTTGTGAAATAAACTTCTCGAAACAGCCTACACAATATACAAGGTGTCGTATTTGGAATTTCTGCAGAAGTTATTCTCATATATATTTTTTTTCTGAAATATTATTTGTAACCCAAGAATAATTAGCCGATCCCAGTGGCCGTGCGGTCTAAGGTGTAGGTCTACGGCCACTCGCCTGCTGAGATTGTGGGTTCGAATTCCACCGGGGGCATGGATGTCTGTCTGTTGTGAGTGTTGTGTACTGTCAGGTAGAGGTCTCTGTGACGAGCTGATCACGCGTCCAGAGGAGTCCTACCGACTGCGGTGCGTCGTTGTGTGTGATCTAAAAACCTCGTGAATGAGGAGGCCATAGCCCACTGGGGGCTGTTGCGCGAGACAAAAACAAACAAGAATAATTAGCAGTCTTTCTAAAATCGTTATGCTGCATAATGAACATTTCATGCATTGTAAGACGTGGGTGGTCTATATGTTCACAGTTCCTTGCGATCATTTTGCTGATCACAATAATCAGCAGCCTGTCTCAAGTCCTAAAAGAAACTAAATGCACTAACTGTCCGAAGAAGGACAGAATCATTGATGTTAATATATGTGAGCTGTGGACGCAGTGAACAAGAAATGGCTCTTCGTGATACAGCAACAATCGACAGTGAAATGTATCGCTTTTTATGCCATTTCGTACTTCCTGAATAATCCATTGCCTGATGATTGGTCTACTTTGCAACTCAACTGAGCAAAATTGCAAGACGCAGAGAAAGGGGCAATTTTGAGACCCGCAGATGAGTCTTGTTCATGTAAAATTTAGGAAGACTCATATAAAATTTACGAAAATTGTTTCTGAAATATTAAGATTTCTTGGATTCCGTGTGTTGTAAAGTGGGCTTTCATTTATTTTGAGAAATTGCCCTTTCATTTCCATTTTATGTATCGTCTGCGTGTCTTTCCTTCATTCCTACTTGATAGAAGCTACTGTTTTTACACAGTAGTCTGCCGACAGTGGCAATTTGCATTATGGTGGAACTAGAGTAAATGAAACGTTTCATTTTGCTGCCACGCCATGAAGCTACCTACGTCACTCAGCCTCAAATTTAGTGTCTGTTTGTTTACCTTTTCGTAGATTCAAAATACCAATTTTATAAATATAACACAGGGAAGTGGCTCCAATGTTAACACAAACACATTTCTATGTCCAGTGTCCCTTTTATGATGCCTGAGTAATGCAGCTTTATTGTACAGAAACGCCTGCATCTGCTGCGACATCGGGCGAGAGATGCCGTGCTCAGGACAATGATAAAAGAGACACTCCGTGTAAACGAGCAGACCTGAGAGGGTGGTGAGGGGCAGCGAACGCATCATGAGCATATAACAGTTTAGAAAAGACCACTTTAATCTTCAAACGTTGCAGCAGTGTTTGATATGGCGATATTAATAAGGCATAAAGATTACAGTAAATAAACCTGTAAATATAACATAGCGCAGGTACTGTACTAAACGATTGATAACTTATAATACTTTACGTGCACATTTCACTTTGAAGGTGTTCAGTGACCGTCACTCAGATGGAGTATTTATTTATCACTGACGGATTATTAACTACATAACTGTGATTTAAGACATCGGTGAAATGAAACATCCGCCTTTGAGAATTTAACGGAAAGTCACGAAAAGAGAAAACTCGTTTTGTGATACGTTCTACGCCTCTTCGTACCATACTATGGAGACGTACGGACGGCTCCATGCTATAATGACGCGACTCTGACGTTAATCGCGTCTTGTATATAACTATTAAATGACATCGTATTATTTGTATTCTTGAGTTCTCGCTACGAAGTGACGTAATTCCAAAACTATTTCTTTTGTAACATCAATTCAGTCACTTTGTGTCACGCAGTCTTCCTACGGCGAAAATTGTACTGTTCTAAATTTGCGTTTCCGGTAACAATCTTGATTAGCCTGGAACTGGACAAGTGTTCCTCTTCGTGTCATTACAGAAATTATCTCCATCTGTTTCATGCCAGCAGCCATTGTAAAGTGACTCATAACTGAAACGCCCATAATGACCTGTAACATCCCTTATCAAGGCTCATTAAATAAATGACAAATTGGAGCCCCTGATATGTACTTTGCAGTGCATGCAACTACGGCAGGAGATTGTGAAACACAGCACAGTGACACAACGTCCTCACAAGCAGCATTTCTTCTTTGGGTCATGACAACAGGACTGAATGATTCATAATGAAATGACGTGCTGAATGTGACAGGGTCTTTAATGTGGCGTCAATTTTGTACACTACAGTCCGCAAGAATTACTGAAGAGAAAATGAAACCCTTGCATTAGAATGTTAAAATTTTCTTCTAAAAGAATCCGACTGGAAATACATAACCAGATACAGTAGACAAACCACCACCTCGTTTAACAACAATCCCATTAATATGCAATAAACAACTGTAATATGGTTTGAAGTTTGTGCTATATGTTTCGGGACAGGAACAAGTGGCGTGAGATGTGGGGTCTGGTTAACGGGGTAGTGAAAAGTACGGTTCCGAACAAGGTGATGAATTTAATGAGCTGTACAACCGTTAGCTAATTAACAGGATCTGTCTTCCATTAGTAAATCTGTCAGACAGTCTGGATCAAAAAGTTCATAATAAGAATTTTTATTCAAGGTTAGAGAACTTCTAACAACAAAAAACAAAGCATCACACGCCAACTACATATTCACCAAGCACAAAACACCAAACAACCAAATGACATGGTGAGATGCTACACCCACAGGCTACAACATGTCAAGATAAACGCAGAGAAATTCCAAATTGTGCTTGCAAAATATTAAAATGTAGGCCAACAGATGAGGTGGCTCGACGATATGGAGAATAAACTTAGATACACACAAGTCGGAAGATGGAGGCTGCAGGTTTCCGTGGGACTGCGAACGTTACAGAAGAAGGCAACATCACGTTCCGTTTTTATTCTTGTTGCCAAAAATGTAGCTGTCAACAGTAAAAAAAGTGTTCAGTGTTGCCTTGGAAATGCAAAAGATGTGCTTCCTCTGCACTGTTGCCGAGTTACAAAGTATTTCGTACTGCCGTTAACAATAATAATTTTCAATACTAAGAGCGTGTGGGTGTATCTTGCCTTAGTTCAACGGCATGCAAAACCCATACTTTCTGCGTCGTAATGTTTCGTCACCTGCGGCCGGTCTGGCGGTACCTCATTTTTCCACTTTATCTTATAAAAGGGCAGATTTCCGGAAAACAGTTATTGAATATAAACTATATGTTTCGATTTTCTCTACAACGTGTGCCTAAAACATTTCTCATTCTAAGAAGAACTCAGCCAGATATTATCACACACAGTCACGTAGAGTACCCCTTACTTTTGTCAGATTTTAATTGAAACTGAATTTTCTCGACAGATTTTCGAAAAGCCCTCATGTCAAATTTAATGAAATCCATCCAGTGGGAGCCCACTTCTTTCATGCGGACGGACAGACGTGACAAAGCTAATAGTCGCTTATCACACTGTTGCGAAGGAGCGTGCAGGATAACAGGCCTTCAGCTGGTCAATAAATTCCCAGCATTTAATGGAACCCGAAGGTTCATTACCTAATTCGCAAGTGCCCGACACCTGTCCCTATCCTGAGTCAGCACGATCCAGTCCATGCCCCAACATCCCACAGTCTGAAGATCCATCTTAATATTATCCTCCCATCTACACCTGGGTCTTCCAAATGGTTTCTTTCCCTCAGGTTTCCCCATCAAAACTTTGAATAAGCCTCTCCTGTCCCCCATAAGTGCCACATGCCCCGCCCATCTCATTCTTCTCGATGTGACCATCAAAACAATATGGTGAGATAAAAACACATGGAATATTCAAAATGTCACAACACATGTTCAGTTTATCTGGCTGGTATGCCGACCATTACACTCGAAAACGAATATTTTTAAAGACCATACAGCACCTGACACTTACGAAGTGAATGCACATTTTTAATTTAGTAATATACGAATATTTAAGTTATATGATGTAAGAGTTTCTCATGGTTCGTGGTTTTGTGAGTTATGACACGGCTTAAGACCACGTTCTAATGACAGCTAAACAATATATGCTGCTCTTACCAACAACGATAATTTGCCAAGAATGCCAAATTTTGTGGAGTTTATTTTATTGTATAAGGCAACACGTTTTGTTACCTCTAACAGTGGACTAATTTACCTGTCATTGTATTATCCATGGCAACGGCTTAAATATTTTAAGCCACATTTCAACTATTCACTTTGTTTCATGGGGGCTCGTGGTGGCGCAGTTAGTTGAGGCACTGCACTACAACCCGGAAGGTCGCGGGGTCGATTCCCGATGGTATCATTGGAATTTTTCATTGGCATAATCCTTCCGGCCGCACTATGGCCCTGGGGTTGACTCAGCCTCTAACAGGAATGAGTATCAGGAATATTTCTTGGAGTTAAAGACGGCCGGTGCGTAGGGCTGACAAATTTACCACCTTAATGTGCCGATTGTATTGAAATATGGACGCCTCAGACTCCTGGAATCCTCAGAGCCTGTCCAGGCCTGTAATGGAATCGCTTTACCTTTTACTTTCTTTCATACGGTATATGGAGACCACATGTCTTTAGAATACAAGCATTGTTAGCTTAAAATTTATGTGTAAGCACAATTAAGGCAAGTAATAGCCAGGAATTCTCCCCACAAATCGTTATTACATTATTTATTTAACTCGTCCAGAAAAGAATAGCCTTGATAGTGCTTCCCATTTTATACAATTAAAGTTATGTAGAGTCTTGATATGCCCTCCTCGTTAGGACGATGACAGAAATCAACAGGCTTATAGCTATGGCAAACTACTTTACAAAGGCGATCAGGCATATCATTTACACGCTAATTAAACTACTACTTGAACTTGTCGCAGTTCTGCAGCACCTTGCTATGCCAACTTGTAAACGACTATACGTAACAATCTATAGGGAATTTATGAACAAATAAACCACTTGTTTACTACAGCTGAAATATAAATTAACATCAAATATGCCCGCAGAATGGGATCTTTCTCAACAATATTTGTGAAAGAAAACTTACAGAATTAAAATACTACACGTTAGTCATTAACACATTTTAGTCATATACAAAGGTATATATATATATATTAGGGCGACATGTTTCCACCTAGTAGGTCATCCTCAGGCCCTCCAAGAGCACAGATCTAAGGGCTGTTTAGGTAAATAACGCTTAAAATGTTGTGCAAATACCTATTTCAACCTAAACAACGCTTAGATCTGTGGTCTTGGAGGGCCTGAGGATGATCTACTAGGTCGAAACATGTCGCCCTGACATATATACCTTTGTATATGAATAAAATGTTGTGTTAATGACTAACGTGTAATATTTTAATTGCAAGTGCTAACACTTCGGGATGGAAAACTTCGAACTTACAGAAGTCTCGTTGTATATATAACGAGTTAATACTGTACTGGTTATTACGTGATACAATACAATTCCACAGTCGGCACATATTTTAAGATACCGTCTCAAATTACTTGACGTAAGAGGATTTCCTGCATTATATAAGCTAACAATTGCCTTGCAGATGTTCACTGGCAAAACGTATAGTTAAGAAGTTTACGTATGCCTACGTACGTACATACGTACGTACGTAGGCATACGTGGTTCAGCGTCACACTCGAACAAAGAATAAAATAAATTATAAACATCTGCCGCACATGAAACAAAGCCTGAACCGGTTCGTTGTTAGAACCGAACATTTAAACAGACACTTCGGATATCCGTCTAGCTACCGGCCTTCACTACTCAGATGTATTTATTTCACACTTGATCAGGGTCTGTAAACAGCATAACAATACTCGATGGAGACAGAAACAGATTAGATTTGGACATACAGGAATGTTTCCAATCATTGGAACGTGAATTGTCGGTGTCCGCAGGCAGCGGTGTAACATGAGACAAAAAATCAATTAAGACATGTTTTGTATCGGGCTGGAAGTTGCTCGTATACAGTGTGACAACAAACGTACGTGTCGTGACTCAGGCACATTTAGACTTCTTATATGATATTCCTTTGGATGCATTTCTTTCCTTTTGCTTTTCTCGGTACATTTACATCATGCTACGGTTGCAAGCAGATTCAATAGACTGGGCTTGTGATGCACAAGGCACAGAGTGGTGTATTGTTTCTTCTGCAAGAACATTTTCCCTCGAAGTTAAGTACACAAAAGAAAAGTAAACGTAAGCCAGAAGCATATATAACAAAAATGGTTAAAAACAAGATATATTTTTGGTTTAAGTTTACAAGGCTGGGAATATTTATGGATCATGATTTTAGTTACTCGTGTTGCTACAAAAATTAAATATTTTTACTTCGATTTTACACAACACACGCGTCAAAACGTAGGCGAACTGTGCGTGACGTTTTTCATGTTACTGTTCTACCGTCGTGATGAACTGCAAGAATCGTATCTTGCAGGACCGACATAGCCATTCAACTTCAAAAATTAATTTGGTCGCTTATAAAAAATTCTCAACAAAAATTGAAACCACAGCGAATCAGTTTCTCCACTTCGCTGTCTGACACTTGTTACGTCTAAAACAGCGTCTTATATAAAAGGCGTGTCCGTAGGATAGAGCAGGCGTAGTCGCGGACAGCCAAAAAGGGATTTTCCTCCACCTAAGGGGTTCAGTATGGTTAACAGTTTTTCATCTTAAAAGATAAGTAATGAAAAGATCCAAGCATAGGCGTAAATTGGGATGGGGCAAGGTGGGGTAAATGCGCCCACCCCAATATATTTTTCCTACCTAAAAATAGCTTTTTTTTCCCGGTTAATGAGTTCTACAGAGGCAATTAAAAATATTGGGATAAGAGTAGGCGAAAGTGGTGTACATATAATTATTAAAGACTCAAAACCAATCTTTCCCGTCTTTCTAACTGGAATCCTTGACTTGACTCATAACACACATGGTCGATTTTGCCCCACCCTCCCCCCACTAGTCAATTTATCTCAGTAATTAACCAACTTGATGTACAAAATTTGTTTCACAATAAGTTTTATTTCATGCCTCTACACATTTCGAGCACATGTGCTCGAAACATGTAGAGGCATGAAATAAAACTTATTGTGAAACAAATTTTGTGCTTCATGTTGGTTAATTACTGAGATAAATATACTGAGATGCAGGGTCAGAAAAACGTCAAAAATTACTAGTCAAGGGTCCTTGGACTTGGATTTGGACTTATTCTTGTAAAAACCTACATAAAGGAAATAAAGAATATTAAATTTCCAAATCTGAAATTTCACTTGCAGTTTTGTGTGGGTATGACGCTAGGACGCACTGAGGTAAGAGCAGCATACCGACGAGAATATTCAACAACCTGATTTAACAGTATTTTAAAATACGCCTTGGCTAAAGTGTCAGCCGTGCAATGGCTGATAAAGCAGCAGCATACGTCTAGGAAACGGTACGCGATTGACATCAATCTTTCTCTCTTTTTTTGCGGAACTGCTGGCTGGAAGTCAGTAGGATTTGGAAGCTTTTGCAACCGGTCACCTTCATGAAAATTACAACCCAATTATTTATCCAAGTTTTACACTTCAGCATTAAACATTAATTGAAAAAAAAGCGGCCCTGATTTCAAGACATTACTTTCCACCATTCTAACTTATTCATTTTTGTACTCGGACAAAAACTGGAAACCTTTCAACCAAGCGATGTTCCTTCTTCCGTCCCCCCCCCCCCCCCCCCCAAAAACCCCCCCCCCCCGTTTCCTCTCCCCCCCCCTGTCCTACCTTTTCTTCTTTCTCTTTTTT
>Ga0123354_10014615_pt1 | contig 12233 bp, 5 predicted proteins | sample TergutLab28metaG_2_FD_97872 | JGI IMG/M metagenome (GOLD analysis project Ga0123354, IMG submission 97872) | Labiotermes labralis P4 segment gut microbial communities from Petit-Saut dam, French Guiana - Lab288 P4 | ecosystem: Host-associated > Arthropoda: Insects > Digestive system > Gut ... | reverse complement strand
GGAAAGGAAGCTGAGGGTGTTTGAGAACATGGTGTTGAGGATAATATTTGGACCTAGGAGGGACAAGGTAATGGGGGAATGGAGGAGATTGCATAACGAGGAGCTAAATGATTTGTACTCCTCTCCCAATATTGTGCAGGTGATAAAATCGAGAAGAATGAGATGGGCTGGGCACGTGGCGCGTATGGGTGAGGAGAGGGGGGTGAATAGGGTCTTGGTGGGTAAGCCGGAGGGAAAGAGACCACTGGGGAGGCCTAGGCGCAGATGGGTGGATAATATTAGGATGGATCTCCAGGAGGTAGGATGTGGGTATATGGACTGGACTGGGCTGGCCCAGGATAGAGATAGGTGGCGGATGCTTGTGAGTGTGGTAATGAACCTTCAGGTTCCGTAAAATGCGGGGAATTTCTTGACTAGCTGCAAACCAGTTAGCTTCTCAAGAAGGACTCTAAACCATGGAGTAAGTAACTAAGTGACATACAGGGCACTTGTGTGTGCTGTGTGAGCCCCAGAATGTGCAGACATATTGTGGTAAAGCGACTGCTGGTTAGAATGTTCTATTCTGACATCTTGCATGAGGGAATGTTGATGTAAACGTTTAATCTGAAGTTCTGTAGAACCTTGTATGTCAGTAGAGTGTAGAGTGCGGAGCATGGTATGGTATTGGCACATTATGGGCATAAAGTCACAGATTTTTGATGCCGCAGGCTTCGACCTGCTGTTCTAATAATCTGGGAAGTTCTGCAGTGGTATCCGCTATGTTTCATGAGATTGGGTTTTGGTTGATCTACCCACAGACTGGAAGATTCTGGTTTGTTTTTCTATTGTAACTTCATAGTGGGAGGGTGATGCCAGTAGTTCTTGACGGAGCACTGTGCATTGTGGTTTCTTTGCACCCAGCTTTCTTGAACTGGATTCCATCAACCTACAAAAGGTAACAGGTGTGAAGTGTTACATACTATGATTCCTTATAATATGTTGGCACGTGGACTTGGAAAGGACCTGAGCACGTTTTGTGTCCAGAAGGTACTCATCCAATGAATCACAATGTGTCCAGTGTCTGGGGTGGTTTCTTGTAGATGAAATAGAGCCTGATAAGCAGAGCAAGGTACTTCTTAAGCAGACCACACCACACCACACAACACCTCATAATACCATACCATACCACATTACCCCACACCACACCACACCACACCACAACACATCACACCACACCACACCACACCACATCATACCACACCACACTATGCCACACCATTCCATACCACATCACACCACACCACACCATACCACATCACACCACATCACATCACATCACACCACACCACACCACACCATACCGTACCACACCACACCACGCCACACCATACCATCCCACACCACGCCACACCATACCATACCACACCACGCCACACCATACCATACCGTACCATCCCACACCACGCCACATCACCCCATACCATATTTTAAGCTAAGCAAGTGGTGTGATGCCCTGAGGAAGTAATCTAGGTTGGACTTGTGGATTCTTTTGTCTCTGAATTCTAACCAGGTCATCAAGAATGTGGACCAACATTTTCAAATTCAAATCTCTGGTTTTATGTCAGTGTGTACACAAGATACAACGTGGAACTTGGTGTTAAAAATCTGGTGCAGTGTTTCAAATACCAGAAGTTTGGATACAGACAGACTTGCTGCAGTTTGGATGTGAAGTTCCTGAAGTGTGGTGCAAAGGATCATAGTGATGCCATCTGACAAGGACCATGTGTGATATGAACTATACTACATTGATATCACTAGACTGTCCATCTTTTTGTAGGAGAGTTCAGTTCACAAAATCCAAGTTGAAGAGGGCTTGTTATTCCTGGAGACTCTAAGGAGGTGTTCCAATTCCAGTTAAAGTCAGGAATGTTACATGTGCTAACAGACCAACAGAATATCAGTACAAAGAATGAACCCCATCTTTCAATCTGACACAGCTGGCCTGAAGGTTTGTTAGGTATGCCCATGAGGTTCCTATCTGTGCTAATATGCATGGTAGGCTTATCATTCTGATGTACAGAAAACTGTGATATTTGGCAGCCATTTGAATGCAGAGGGTCTAGGTAAATTAGCTTTCACCATACTGCTTGCAGATACTTTGCCATATGTATCCAGTTTGATGTAAGAAAGTGGTTTGTCATCACAAATGCACACAGTACCTTTCTCCACTAGTACTCAGTTATTTGGTTTCATGATCAGCAGAATTGTCTCTCCACTGTGGCCTTTTCTGGCTCCACCACACTTAACAAAACTATTGTGGTATGTTTATATATATCATCAAAACACAACTATATTTATTAGTAGTTTAGTATGGTATCTGCTACATTAGGCACAATTACAGGTTTCGGCTACTAATGCTTTACAACAGATACGACATATGTAGGGCGTTTTCTTTTAGGTGTGGGGAAGGGGTTTGTGTGGGACCGAGATCTCATTTGTGTCAGTGGTGGGTGCATGGTCTGGAACAGTATCATTAGTTTATTCATGCATTATCTCTAGCTGTGTCTAGAATGGGATTCATTATATTACATCCCTAGTTTTATATGGTATCTATGTGCTAAGTCTAGGATGTTAATATCTATCTACTGTCTTTTATCTTTTATCTTTTCACCTTGGGAATTGTGGTACGGTCTGTATCCCATTATATAGGTGCAGTTGCCATTAATTGTTGTTTATCCCAATAATAGGTACAGTGCCATTAATTGTTGCTTATCATATTTCTCTGTATAAGTCCACCACACTTGTTTCCACATCCCCTTTCTCTGGTTATGGCATAGAGTCCTCTTGACTTGTACTTTATAGAGTTTGTTTGGCATTCTTAACATGATCTTTTCTGCCTATTTGATAATGTTCAGTTTTACAAATGCTGTGGACATAATTTTCATGTGATTTCTGCACTGTATCTCCAATTTAAAAGTGTGTTACCTGAAATAGGTTTCAGGGAGTGCACATCAGTGGGTCATCATCTTTTATCTGTTCTGCACTGAAGGTCCAAGTTACATAGTCTTTTAACCCTTCGATAATGGAGCAGTAAAACTTGCAAATTTTGTTGTACTGGCTGCATTTGTACTCATATTTTTAAAACATTTTTTCAGCATGTTTCTTTTTATATGTTTCTTGGGCTCAATTAATGACAAAAAAATTGCTTGTCTTCAAATTTTTCATTTCCCATGCATCTGTGTAGAATGAAATGCCTAAAATTTTTGATTGCAAGGAAATATAGTTCAGTACAGAAATATGAATGAAATGTGCCAGTGTCATGATAGTTCTTTGCATTTGTTGCATATTATTTTAATTGTTTTGTTAGAGTGGCTTTGCGCTCCCATTCTGAGCAATGGCAATTTTGGTAAGATTGTTACTTTATACCACCTAGGACTGAAGCCTGGATACATTTTTTACCCCATCAGTTCCAACGGTTAACAGTTGTGGGTCAACTGTTACATTGTTCTGTTGCATCTGCATGTTTTATAGTTGCACACCTAAGTGGAACCTGTTGTGTTTCTCCTCCACATTTCCATTTCTAAGAGACTTATCGCATCTCGCATATTTCAGTTGCAGCCTGTATGCCTGTTTGTCTATCCAGCATTCTGTTCACTGTAACTCTTTCATTTCCACCAAATACTATCACATTTGTTGTTCTGCAATATGGTGAAATTTCTCATGCACTGAAGCCTGTTATTATCATCAGGATGTCAGGTCATCTCAAATGATTGGTTACACTGTGATACTAGCAAGCTGTCATATGAATTTATTTTAATGATTTAATACCTTTCTGGGTTATATTTACGTTCTCTTGGGAAGTCTGTAACTCTTACATTTCTGAATGCAAATACAGAGACTGTTTTGTCTAAATGCAAATTCTGTGTTCTGTGAAATCTTCTCATGCAGGCAGCCTTGACAGAGTGTGAAGGTGTTCCAGCATTTCAGAGATAGACTGTGTCCCCATCTTCACAGTAATTACTGTTTCTGGATGTCTTAGTAAAGAAAAATGCAGATGGCTAACTTAAGCCATGCAGTGTAGAGAAAAACTGCACATACAGACCTGTACCTGCACTCAGATTCTAGGCATCGTCCAGGACATGCAAAATGCTGTTCTGTCCACTGTCCTGTACTGCACTCATGCTATGATTATGATAGCCTCAAGGAAGAAATAGAGCACCTAAAACAAACCTCAAAAAATAATTGAAAGAGCATTTGGGTCATCCAGCAAGCCCTACACACCAAGAACAAGCATCAGACAACAACTAAGAAACCTGCTGGTGTTACCTCATTTCCATACCACCATTCCATATCCAACTAAACAAGCAGGCTGCTGGCTAAACATAATACCACAACAGTTCACATTCTGGCAAAGAAAACTATCAACACCTTAAGGCTGATCAAGGAATGTCTAGGCCTGAGAACATCTGGCATGTACTGCATTCCATGTGAATGTGGTGAGATGTATGGGGCCAGATGTCTAGGATGATTGAAATCAGATGCCAAAAACCTAGAAGACACTTATGACATGAGTCAGAAAAGTCTGCTGTAGCAGAACAAATAAACATAAGACATGAACTTCAGTTTGAAATAACCCATAGATTGAATAGGATAGCTACTTATCTGGAACATTTGGTGAAGGAAGCAGTAGAGATGCAATTGCATCTGAAAAACTTTAACAGGGAGGCTGGCTTCATGTTAAGCCCAGCATTATAGCATATAGTCAGTATACTTAAACATTCAACACGGTCAGCGATAGAAAAACTGAGGCCAAATTCATCAATTGTTTGACTCTGCTAGTGTTCCATCTCCAGTACCAGCTGGATATATTTGTATATTGGATAGCATGGCATCAAGTTGTCATCACGAGTACCCTGGGGATGGGGACAGGTTCAGTATCTGAATCATCGAAACATTTTTCCACTTGGATGCAGATATCTGCCCAAGAAGATTTTAATTGAATTTTATTACCATAAAACTTCAAAACATGTAAGTGCTGATGTGCTTGACAGTGAAGAAGGACACCAGCGGACTCCTCCAGACCAGACCTATGATGTCATCTGTCATAAGGCATATGATAGCACTGGAATGTTTGGGGTTTCCATGCAAGTTGTATCAACTGAATTGTCTGATTGAGTGAGATACAATGAATGTCTAGTGCCCCCTAGAAAAAATGTTTTTTTTTGTATTTTATTTTATTTTTCATAAGCCGATAGTAGATTGTGGTGAATTGCTTAGGTACTTTCCTCAGCTAGACAGACAGGAAGGCTGGATCACTTAAACTTCATATGACAACAGCAATACTGTTGACACTGCAAGAGACTGTTGCTAAGTGACAGAGGTAATTGCTGATTTATGATGAGAATGTGTGTGAGGGTTTTGTGAAGCGGCTGTTGAGCAGTTATTCTTTACTGAACCTCCGATGGAAGCGGGTGAGTAGGAAGTGGTTCAAATTGTAAGACTACAAGATGTGGGCTCTACTGCTGATTTTGATGATGCAAGGTAAGCGTGGTTAACTTCATCTAGAACCAAATTAAGTTGTGCAAATTGCTTAGGAGTTATATTTGGTCCCATTTGGTTGCCTTTGTAAGTTTGTATCCCAAATCAGTTGGTTGGGTAGTAGAAGGAAGGTAATATGCAGTGGCTGGAGGTGAACAGGCTTCCCTTTTTGTAGTTCCTTGGTAGGAAATTGTAAGCCATGTGTCAGAGTTTGATCTTTATATTTTACCTTACATTTTTATTGGGTTATTGTTCTCTGTTTAGGTATAATATTTATGTACTATGTGTAGTGATATAGAATATATTTTATGTATCTCATAGTGTTGTCCAAAGTGGTGGCAGCGATACCGTCTTTAGGTAATTGTGTTGGTGGTAGGACAGCCACAGCACCCCATTACAAAGCATTAATCGCAGTGCAGTGAAATGCAGTGTTACCTTAATTTCAGGTGTCCAAAGCATTAAGTGAAGAGATCCGCCGCCTGTCTGTGCTGGTAGATGAGTTTAATTTGCCATTCCACCCTGAACAGCTTGTTCTGAATGTGTTTAAGAAGGAACTACATCACCATGTTGAAAATGGATTGGGTAGTAACCTGCGTGCAAGGTTGTCCACTGCACTTGCAATGAACATTGAAAACAGTCAGCGAGAAATGACAGGTGATAAGTGATATGCTTTCAGTGTCATGTATTTTATATTACTAGTTGGATAAAAGTGTTGTAAATTTAGTCACACAAGCTGATAGTGTATGGAACATTTAATTTGCATGGACTGACGTGTTCCGAGAACTCAGTGGAAGAAATAATTTTATTAAGTAATTATGTTGTTTTAAAGAATGCTGTTCATTCTTTCTCACATCCATATTTTATGTCTCAATTTTAAATAAAGTGTTCCTGCCATTCCAGACATGCTGGTGTTGTAGGAAAGGGTGTTTTGCCCATAATTTCTCTTATATTCTGAATATTCTTTTACGAATTAATACTGATATGTCATTTACTTATGTAACATAGTTTGATCAAGATTGTGGTTTTCCCAGTTGTAACATCATGTAGTTTGGTAGGTTGAGATCAGTATTTTGTAGGAAGATGTTGCATTCATTTAGCATAGAAGACAGGCAGCAGGTGATCTGACATGTTTGTTTGCAGTTGGTAATCTGGTAGGTAGGTAATAGTGTTCCATCTCAAAATATGTAGACACTGTGTTCTGAAATATTGCTGCCCAGCTGTTTGGATTGTGCAGTGTCATAGCTACACTGTTGGGACATTAAATGCTGCCATATTTGTCGGACATTCATACTGGAGAATATGCATGTATTTTGTTAAAAATGTGCATTAGTGAGAAATTGCTGTTGTTGTTGTTGGTTTAAAATAAGCACAAAACAGTCAAAACTAATCAGTATTATTGATACTGATGATGAATGAGTTGTGGTGTTTACAATGGAAGTAAGTAACGGGATTTGAAAATTATATTTTTCCCACATAGCAGCAGAGTGAATTAAACGGATGTATGTCGATTCTAGTTAATATATTTCTAATGTTGACTTAGTTGGGTTGAGTTGGTTTTAAAAGTATTTTAAACTTGGAGGTTCTTTCACATTTCAGGGTGTATTTGCTGCCACAATTGTGTGTGTACAAGTGATTCGTTTTACACTGTTAGTAAAGTCTGCATAGTATGTGCGTGTAGGTTTTTCCCCGTACGTGTGATGGCAGAATATTTTTTCCTACTTGATACATAGAAAAATGTAGTAGTGTAGGGTGGGGTGTGAAGACATGACCTTTTCTTACATTCTCTTTTAAGGAATAAGTAGCTTATTGATTGCCATTTATTATTTATACCTTAGTTTATGAAGATTACTTGTTCCAGATTGCTGGTGTGACATTTAGTGCTGCATGTAGACTTGAGCATTCTGCCGCAACATAACAGTGTAATGTAACCACGTAGGATTCTGCTCACCCTGAGGTTTAGTTTCAGACAAGATGGCACATATTGTGGCAAACGGGCTGTGCGCTGTGATCCACCAGCTGTTTGCTGCTCCTGTACGAAGATGTGTGAATATCGCCAGCTCAATGCAAAGATTGCAGTGAGCACAGAAACACATTAAAGCTTGCTCTGGCAGCATAATATAACATCCTTTCATGCACACTGGAAAACCAACAGCAGTGTTCAGCCTTTGCAGCGAATCAAACAGAGTGGATATGGGAGCAACACCACCCAGACCTGCAAATCCCTGTTATACTACGCTGTGAAGTTGAGGCAGAATGCTCACATCTGGACATGACCTAATACATTTTCATAATTGCTATTTGAAGTTCACATAACTCGCCACATTGAAGTACCATGAATTGTTTCCATTACCTCTGTAACACCACACCCAGTGGCTAACTTTCTGTAGTGAAAAGGCAAGCATTTGGTATGGTGTTTGGTGTTCTACTATTTGGTGTGTTGAGGCCTTATTTCTCTGTGGAAAACAACCAAGACTTTTTTTTGTTTTATATATATGGTTGCATGTTTCGTATACTTTTGTTTAATTCTGTAAGTTATGTATTCTTATTCTTATGTTTATGTATTCTTATTGTTATGTATGCCCTGTTCTGTATATTCTGTTTTCATTGTGCCGACTGGCATTCTCCGACTACCGTGACTTTTTCCTCAGTTGCAATGCAAATTCCAGGGTATACCTTGCAAAGATGGGGCATGGTCCGCACTCTTCCGAATTAGTGAATTGTGTTGTTCTATTGTTCTATGTGTTGTTTGTGTCAGTTGTGTTGTTCTGTGTATTGTTTGTGTGTAAATGTGTACTGTACTACTGCCACCAGGTGGCAACCCAATTGCAGTTGAATATATTGTATCATATATCATATATCACATATATATCATATATATATCATATTATATTACTGTGGATGCCACTGCCTTTTGCTGCAGGCATTTTTAACTGTAGAACTGTGAAACGTTAGGCTTTCAATTACAGATGAATGGTGCTGTGACCCATATGGCCAACCAAAATGTGGGTTTTCTTAGGGGAACATTTTAAGACCACTTAGTTTTGTAATTTGGCAACAGTCTTCAGCCAGGACATTCCCTAGAATTGACAGCATTGGACTTTTTTCTGTCAGGGTTTCTGAAGTGTAAAGTGTGTGCTGCTGCACCAGAGAACTGAAAGTTGACTTTACAGAGGAATTTGAAACAGATAATGGTGCTTCATTGTTGCTGGTTGTGTGGAATGGTAAATAGTGATTGATGTGATTTGTGTAATGTCATAACGTTCATCAGGAATGAATAATCTTAAATATTAAGGTATGGATAGTAAACTGCAGTCATTATGCTGGCTTTTCCTTAACAGGGTTTCATTTTTTTATTGTCCAGTCTCTCTCACTAGTCTACAGAAAACTGTCACATTCTTGTACCCTGTCCTGTGGCATATGTCACCTTCTTATTGCTTTACCGACCAAACATAATCTTTCTGTCTGGTGTCATACAAGGAAGTTCTGTAAGCCACTGTGGTATCTGATGACTTGTTGATATTGCATGTGGGATTGTATTCAAATGGTAGTGCCCAGTGGTCTAGTGAGCCATGTGCTAGTCTTCATGTATTTTGTATGTAGTGCTCTGCAGGAAATATAGCAGAATAAATTCTTTTTTCAGACATCTATCTGCTTCACAGGTTTGAGGGAGAGAATTCTTTCAGCACTCATCTAGCTTCAGAAGGACAATGAAAGTCTATTTATAAACAGTAACACCTTTGACATTGTAATTTTTAAGTTGGCCACAATTGCCTCAAATGTACATTTTCAAGCAAAATTTTATGGCACTTTAAAACAGACAGTAAATGTAAATCTTACATAGGTTGAAGGTAAACTGTACAAAAATATTGTGGTAAATGTAAACAAGATTCAGTCTAATAAATACTGGTACATAATGGATATTCAGAAATTTGTGTGCAAATAAAGAGATTCATTCTCAGAAATCCATTACTTGTTTGGAAATTGGGTTTGTAAAATTACAGTAAGGAAATTTATTTTGTAAATTGCTGTGTACCAGAAATTTAAATGGTCATTTATGGTGTGAGAAGCTGTGGCTGTGACAAAGTAGTGTGGGCATTTATACCTGGCTGACAAAGGTTAATTATAGAAAGAAAAGCACATTTAAATGTGACATTAACAGTGACTTAGGGAATAATACAAAACCAGGCACAGAATTACATGACTGAAAAGGAACATGTGATCATTGTGGCACAAAGTAACCCAGTGACTGTACTGGCTGGGCAATTCAATATGTTTTAAGCATAATGTGAATTCCAAATAATAGTGCACTTGAAAAATAAATGGTTATTGCCCTTTCTGTATTTCTAGAACGAATGTCAGGTCTGCTGCCAGCAGAAAAGAAGCAGGTTTCACTTAACATTTTGCCTCGACGAGAACCGTTTGAAATATTATATCGTCTGAACTGTGACAACCTATGTGCTGATTTCCACGAGGATTTGAATTTTAGATTTTCGTGGGGACTTACATCAATCATCTCTCGCTTTGCTGGAAAGAAAGCAAACAGTCTTGCATTAACAAACTATTCACAGCAGGTAAGCATGTTATATATAATTGTTTGTGTTACAGGCAGTGGCCTTATTTAATTAATTCTTTCATCTTCTTGGCATATTTATAGAGTTATATGGTGTGACTTTCACACACTAAGATACAGTGTCTTTCCTGAATGTGATGCCATGGCTGTCAGATTTGGTTCTCATTTTGAACCTGTTATCTTAGAACTGAACAAGTGATATGTATAATGTAACTTATTTATGACTTTATTATTTTACAAACTTTGCCCGTCCAATACTGATAGTGTCGGACATGGTTCTGGTCTCCAAGTACACATTCTGAAGATTACAAATCAGAAGTGGCATTAGTACCAGTGTCAACGGTATGTAATGCCACAGAGTAAACTGCATACTGTTGGTGTGTGTTGTTAACATTAGCTGCATCATGTAACTTTTATGGTTATTGAACTTTAACCATTAATCACTCATAATTTAAAATTTTTTAACATTCATTACAGGTAGTTCTTGATTGCACCTTTAGTGGAATGTTTTATTTTATTTACAGTTTATGGCATGTATACATTCAGTGCTTCTCTTCATATGCCATTTTATACTTTTATTAAGCCTGCTTTCTTGTATTAAAGAAAGAGTATGGATTTGTGTATCATATCAGTGACATTCTGTGTTTGTATGTTTGTGCTTGTTTGCCCTTTCAACTTCTGAACCAGTTGACTAGCTTAGGAAAATGGTAGGAATTATTATGCTATTGGAGACTACTGCAGTCCCATACCTTACGATTTTGTACAGTCCTGAACAATGAAATGGGAGTAGCACAGGCTTGAGACTTCAGATTGACTCTAGTGTCACTAAGTGTATGATTCTGAGGCGTGGTAATAGACCTAAGGAAAACTTTGTTCAGTTAATTGCTGTGTTTTGCTTAAAGGACCTTGGAGCAGTATTGCAAAAAATCCCTCTGGCTGTGTGTGTGTGTGTGCATGAAATTTGGCACAGTGCCAGTACGTAAATATAGCTACACAGCATTTACAAAGTACTGTTTCTAAGTCAGCAGTTGAAACCTCATGATATTGCTGAATCAGAGGTTAAAGTTTTAACATTTGGACTTCTGATGGTCAAAACATTGTGTTTATGTGAAGTCAGATATTAAAGATTAAAATATTTGTACCAGTTTTGTTTGCAGTTAACATGGCCTTACCCCAGTAATTGTCATCAACATCTTACTGAAAACTTCAGATCAGCCATGCTATAAGCTGTTGAAATGACCGTAATATGTAGCTTTTCTTACGGATGACTTTCTTATTTAATGTTTTATTGCGAGAAGTTTTTTAGTTGCCCAGCCAAAGAATATTTTAGCGAGAACACTCCTCGTATGGGAAGTGATAAGTGAAGTTCATTTTCTTTACTGCCTCAGTATTAACTGTACTGCTTTTCTGCATAAACATCATTCCAAGAGCATGCTAAGTAACGAAACACCATTTTTAAAAGGTTTGTGTTTGTTTTGCAGTTAATCTGTGCAAGATCAAGTAGCATGTATAACAAGTGTTGCATAGTTATGCCAGCATGCACTCTGTTACTGTTTTATTGTAATCATTTTATTGATGTGTATTGCCATATGTTTGTTCATACTCTTGTAGCTCTAGAACTCATGTCACACAAGTCAAGGGTATAGTTCTAAGAATTCTGTACACACATGCCTGCCACAATTGCAGAGTGGCCTGGGGTGCAAGGTTAAGCACTTAAGGTTACCTGTGTTTGTGGGACCTGTCAATTGGTGGTGAATCATTTGTATTTTTTTGAAGTCTTACATTGCATTATGCAGTCACTGTAGAACAAGCAGTCTTTGGGACAAGACATCGCAACATCACCTGGTGAGTCCGGCAGCAGCAGTGCTGCCTAATTAGTCTCCTCTTGCTTGTGTGTGACTACTAAATATTAGTAAAGACTATCTATGGAAGTCTGTGAAAGTAACACTGTATAGCCATCACCGCTTCCTCACTCCTTCTAAGCAGTGAAATCAGATCCACGCCCTGACTGGACAACATCTGAGATACGCCCGATTAGAATAGTTTCTTCGGTGGATACAAAACTAGCACTAATGAGCGCTCATATATATGTATGTATGTATATATATATATATATATATATATATATATATATATATATATATTT
>Ga0123354_10014613_pt1 | contig 12233 bp, 6 predicted proteins | sample TergutLab28metaG_2_FD_97872 | JGI IMG/M metagenome (GOLD analysis project Ga0123354, IMG submission 97872) | Labiotermes labralis P4 segment gut microbial communities from Petit-Saut dam, French Guiana - Lab288 P4 | ecosystem: Host-associated > Arthropoda: Insects > Digestive system > Gut ... | reverse complement strand
GGAGTAATGACTTCTCGCCGTAAACAAATAAGAAATAATTATATGTGGCGTAGGGTCGCGGACATTGAGAGTTATTTTACTACTTAAGGGTAAAAAATATTAAAATACATTTAGTTTCCCTTAATTACACACACGACTGCCACATATATCACACAATGGACATAAGCCTTCGAAAGGTAATCAGCCACATTCCATGTACAAGTTTTTTTAAAAAATCTCTTCCCTTGAGGCTTAAGCGTTGACTCTTCAGGATTTGTAAATATAAACAGAAATCTGCGACCGTTTAAGCCAGAAAGAACAAGCGAACGGATCGCCTAAGATAATATTAGGTCCTACTGTACTGATTTAAATTAACCTCGTTTAGGTGTTCTCACACAGTGCAGCAAAGGTGTGTTCCGACTTTTCGGAATTTTCGGAGAAATGCATTGTTTCCTTCTTCAGACAGGCAGAATCTAGCTCAGAGGGATGCTGTACCAAATTCAGCCGCAATTAAGAAGGACGCAGTAGGATCTTCCAAAACGTCGGAAGATACCTTCACTACACGGTGTGAGTATTAAAAAGGACCATAACTTCAATAGCAGCCACGAAAAATTGAAAACCTGTACCTTACTACATTTATTATTTGCAATTTCTCTATATCTAAAGAAAATAAAAAGTTCTGTTACGAAAGAACAGAATATTTGTCAAATAGAACCAACCGTACAAGTTGCTGATGTGCAAAAATGCATCGTTGCACGCCTTTTCAGAGCTCGCTACGAAATTTCCGGAAGGATTGATAAGTCCAAAAATTAACCTATGAATCGGGGCAGGCCACAGCAGTAGCAGTTGAAAATGAAGAGCAATAATTCAAAAACAAAAATGAATACAGTTAGATTCATACACAATTTGAGGCTGAAGATTGATTGATAGACAGTAAGCCTAATAATTGGATGCTGGAGAAAAGGAAGAAAAATAAGACGTAGTAGTAGCAGTAGTAGTAATAGTAGCAGTAGTAGTAATAGTAGTAGTATTACTAGTAATAGTAGTAACAAGTGTATTGGCAGTAGTAGTAGTAGTAGTAGTAGTAGTAGAAGAGGAAGAAGAAGAAGAAAACAACAACCAGGAGACTTGAATAGGCCATAATCTGCGGTAAGTTTATACTGCTAGTTCCTAAATTAAACTTTGTTCTAAAGGTGTTGTGTCTCGATTTTGGGAAAGGTCTTTCAACACACACAACTGGCAATTCAATTTCGCGTAAAATTCTATAATAATGACCTGATACTACGTCACACAGTACGGCCGAGTGGGCTGCTGTGAGGGGAAAGAGGATTGACATTGATTCGAAAGATATGCCTTTCGAAACTCTAACAAGGTTGCCTACCGCATATCCTAAGTATCTTCGTGGTTGTCCACAGGACCTTCATGAGACTAATGACATATTACATTAAAACAAATCACAAATGCTCCAATTCTAATTCTTATACAACCATCACACATAATTGTTTTCACGTATACAACCTTGCAGTTCATTCATTTTTTATTGATATTTACAGTTTATTGAACACTGCGGTTAGTAGCTGAAATTACATAGTGCTGACAGGTAGGATTACCTTCAAACAGTTTACCAAAATATGTGGAAATAAGCGGTCGTAACGTAATTTTAGGCAAATTCCGACATTTACCAGGACTAACGGAGTAAAATCACAAAATCCGCGGTCAAAACAGCCCGTGTTCTAGTCGAGATTTGAACCATGAACCTATCGAATTCAAAAGAAGGATACACACTCAAGATACCGAATTCAGAATGTATCGTTAAACAAACTACGGCTAAGTATGTAAAGGGCTAATAAAAATTCTTCGTTCTTTACACTAAGAATATACGATTGAAGGAAAATAAACTTTTATTTAAGTGACAACAATCATTCTGTCAATTATGCTACACATTTCATAGAATCCCTTCCTTTTAATTATAAACCCAGCAGGACATAAAATGACTTCTACTTCTTCTAGTCACAATATTTGGGGGAGGTCTTGCGGGCAACAACAGCACAAGGCAGTGCATATTTTGTGTAAGACTACACTCAATAAGCAGTGTGCCTTGGACCCTCTTAGCACATTTACATACAGCTAAGGTGAGTGGTAATTAATGTGTCTGGTGACAATCTGGGCAACAGAAGTTACAGAACTCTTACGCTTTTAGTATTTCCGAGGAAAACAAAATTTGTTTAGAAACACCAGCAGAGATTTTTAATTTTCAGAGACACCCTTTCAATTGTTATGATTTTGTGTACTTAAAGTCCTTTCATATTTATTGTAAATAAGTATACGAACATTTCTAAATGTCTATATATTACGAAAATAAATTAAGCCAAATAAGTCCAGTAGTCTATATAACCAATCGATATTATATCTACAGAAAATAAGTGAAAACGAACCGAAATTGAGAAGTTCGTTCATGTCCTTATGTAAAACGCCTCTTATATTCGAAACATGTTTTCAGATATAAATTCTGCCTTAAACGTAAGTTATGTAAGTACCAACAAATTTTGAGATTTTTCACCTTACCTTCTTGTGGTATTAAGTAACGAACGTAGTGGGCGGGGTAGGTAAAACGAATGGTAACGTGATAAAAGCACACAGTTTATGTCAGAAAAAATGCTATTTGTTTAAAAGATGCAGACTGAGTTAAATGTCTTCACAGTATTTAAACAATCCCGTCTCCTTCACGTGATGTAGCTGTCTCCGAAAAAAAATGTACCAGCGTTTCACGATATTGTTCGGCCACCACCTTCATGGTAAAAACGGTCATAGGTTATAAAAATGGATAAAGCAGGTTCCTCCGAAACGTTTCTTTCTCTCCATCACAGTGTTGTATGTTCAGCGCAGTGAGACACTGACCGCAATGTTTACCGCAGTGAGAACCACACGTACATACATACATACATAACTACATACATACATACATACATACATACATACATACGTACGTACGTACGTACATACATACATACCTACGTACATACCCACGTACATATGTGCGTGCATGCGCGTGCGCACACACACACACACACATACATACATACATTACATTACATACACACAAACACACATAAATACATACATACACATACATACATACACAAACACACACACACACAGTCTTCAAAAAGCATACAATCTCCATGCTTGTCTTTATAAATCTCATATCAACGACCCTGGCTGTCTACTTACTTCAGTATAGAAGTGTGGAAACCCCTGACACCCGAAAGGAGTCAGTCAATACCGCGCACAGTGTATGTGGAGCACGTTTTGCTTTTATTGGGACGCTCGTTGCTACTCTCTCTCAGATAAACATTCCCATTGTCAACACCCGCACCTCGCTCCCATTGTGACACTAGTCAGCGATCCGTCTACGTCAGATCTCACAGTCAGCTTGCCTGCCCCGTTTTCAGGTTGTCTGGAATTCTAATCCCATTCGTAGATATCCCAACCAGCAGGTCACCCCAGATGTAGCGTTCAGGCTCTTGCATGCTGACTTTTATCCCAAGGACAAGGTTTCAAATCCTGGATATTCATTTGCTTTGGGTGGAAAACCAAAAAATCTCGTATTAATAGACTGAGACTTTAAACTCAAAGTTTTACCCTTGTAATACCAATGTGCCTTAGAATGGTAGTATTACGTATATATACAGTGTATACTGTAATGACAGAAGATTTCTGATCTCAGTTACGGTGTTCTACTAGTGAAATGTAATGTCGTACATCAGTAGACTGGGCTACTGACCACAATTTGCCCACTCTACATAATTATTCAAGCAGGTTACGAGATTCCAATATTCGGCAAAACATGAAGTTCTTGGCCGTCAGTAGATCAGACCACGTTCTGAGAGACTGACGTCAGTAGACTTCCAGTGTAACGATCACAGCAAGGGTTACTGTAACTAGGAAACAGGACTACGAGTGTAGCAAACCTGTAACTTAAAAATCCACGGAAATGGCAATTAGTTAGGTTTTCATCTTTTTTTTTACCACGAAGGCCCTTAGGGTAAGTAGAGGTATAGCTCTACTCTTTCTAGGACCTCGGCACTAGATGCGGGTGGGGGTGGTCAGCCCCACGCCCCAGCCGCCTCTACCCCTGGGAAAGACCCGGTACCCATTGTACAGGAGGCTGGGTGGGCCTCAGGGCCGGTCTGGACGGGCGGAAAATCTAGTCCCCAACGGGATTCGATCCCGGACCTTCCAGCCCGCAGTAAGTCGCTATACCGACTGAGCTACCCGGCCCACGGAAATGGCAATTAAGAGGCCAGAAAACACTTGCTGAGGAAGGCAATGACGGTCAGAGTTTCAGAAGTTTTGGTCCTTATTTATTGCACTCTGACGAGCCTAAGAGATGACAACAGGTGGTGCCTTCTACCATTATTATCATCTTGTTGGTCTGCAGTACGTCAGGTAGGCGTATCTCATTGCTGTAAGCCGCCGAGTGTGTGAATTGGTACTAACCGACCTTAAGGTTCTGATCTTCCTTTAGAAAGTTTGCTGTGTGAATTCACTTCAAGCAGCAACATGTGTAGGAATACTCCAGGAAATATCACGAAATATATTTTGTGGTAAAAAATCAAAACTTAATTTTTAGACAGACAGAGAATGCGACTTCCGTCCGCTTCCTTAGTAACTACCCACAGTCTTACCCACGGCATAATATTAGGCTACACTACCAGCATTTAGTCACGTAAACAAAGTAACCCGTAGGCCGGGAAAGTGCAGTCGGTATAGCGACTCGCTACGGTCTGGGCGGCCCTGGGATCGAATCCCGGTGGGGGGAAGAGATTTTCCACACTCGTACAGACCGGTCTTGTGGCCCACCCAGCCTCCTATACAATGTGTACCGGCTCTTTCCCGGGGGTAAAGTAGCCAGGGCTTGGCGTTGACCACCCACCCCATCTAGCGCTGAGTTTAAAGAAAGATAGATCTATACCTCTTCTCCACCACTGGACTTTCGTGGCCTGCTATACGGTGAACTTTACCTTTTTACTTTTTTAACCCAAAGGAACTCAGGACTAGTAGGAGCTAATAAGTTTTGCTTCCTCCATACGCCAATACATCAGGTGGTCAGCAGTGAATAAGCGAGTCAGGTCACGTTCGGTTTTACGGAACCCACTGCAAGACAACACCAAGGCACGCACCTTACAATCAGGTTACAATACATGAATTGCAAGAAGTGTGAATAATTAAAAAAAGTCTGTTTACAGGTTCGATCACAAAGACTTCTACAAACACACCATTTTAGTCTCATCAGTACAATGCGCTGGGTGGCACTGTGCAATACACGTACTAAGAACCACATCCGTACTCCATATTACAACCCCACCAATTGCATTGGTTATCGGAACAATTTTATACCAATACGACAAACCAACGGTACAAGTTCCACGCGTTCTCCATGCACCAACAAGCACAGTTTATGGACACAGTCCGTGTCCTACACCACTGGCTCACGCATTACAAATAAAACTTTTTTTGGAAATCACATTTAAAACCCAAATGCATACATTCGAATATTCAATATATCTTTTAACGACTAAATATTTATATATGGAGTCTAAAATGCAGTGTTTACTGAAATACATAACTATCATTTTAACTACAATTGTGTGAAAATTTTCACACCCACATTCCTGTATTGGATCTTGTGTCCGTTTTAGTTTAAAGCTTCTGAAATTGTATTCGTGCCTTCTGTCAGCTCCAATCACACATTCATTAATCAAGTAATCATGATTTTTAAATATAACTTAAAATTTTCCTTATAAATTAATACAATGAGAAATAATTACAGAACATCTAGTAATTTTCAAGTTAACAGAGAATTTGTTGTAACAACAATTGACAAGAGTGACAACGTAACAATCTCAAAGTTAATTCGGCAACAAAACGACATTTCTATAGATACTCAGCATATTCTTCTTTATAGTACCCATACCTAGACTGCTTTCATTCACAAAAAAAGAACACAACAGTTATGTAACATCACCATGAAGGCCGTATGGTTATTTCCCCATTTCAAAAATTAAAACATTTAATAAACTGTTTAGAATACTTGGTAAGAAATTATATCAGACCAGGTTCAAAACTTCTGAAAATATATCGCAAGGGGTTATAACTGAATCCTGAGGTGGAAGATGAAAATAAACACACACACAAACACATACAGACACAGGCACAGGCACAAATACACACACGTACAGATACACAAACACACACACACATACATACACACACACATACAACACAAACACACATACACACAGACATGCACACACACACACACACAAGCGCACACACACACACACACACATACACAAGCACACACACAAACACACACACAAACACGTGTAAAACAAAATAACGCTGAAAATTTATTTAATTTTAAAACACAGAGGGCAAGACACATGCAGGGTTGTAAAACTTGAGTCCCCACAGCAGATAGAAAAATGTTTTGGATATCACATCACTATCAGCATATTAACAGGGTCTTTGCTGGTTGGAGTTGCTTGAGAAAAACGTCGCTCATAAGTCAAGAATTTCACACACATTTCGAAATATAAAAATAAAATCCTCAGGCTTAATAAATGACCGCTGATCTATTTACAAGTTTAGTCATGTGCTAGGTGCAGCAACAAGTACAGTCAAGTGCAACTAATATTTACTTCTTTATTTATGAATAAACAACTAGACGTTTCGGCCATGTGCACGATATCACCCTGTTGTACAGTAAATTAAGTGGCAGTATAAAACAAGTACAAAATTAACATACGATAAAATCATGTGTGATCTCCAACTCTTACAATTTCAAATTTGTGATATATAGATATGTCTGCATTTGTAACTCTTAAGATCACGGCTTCACGAAACTGTATATCTGTTTAAATTACAGAATTAATAGAAAGTCAAAAGCACTGCCAAAAGACATAAAAATTAAATTAAAAAATGTGATATTAAGTTGGCAGTGCGGTTAACCGATTTGTTCTGGGTGTTGTCGATTTTATTTATGCGCACGCAGAAGTTCTGTTTACGCACTCCGTCTGTAATAAATGTGGCTGAGGTAAACTGTATCTGCCGTTTTACGTTACACCGTTACACCACTTTCAATTGTAACTCTACCATTTTCGTAAAAGTAAGATACACAGGGCTGTATTTGTTTGCATCTGAATTTTTGTGTATTCCGCTGAAACATGTAACTGTGTCTTTTTATGTTTATGGTTCCGTTCATTGCTAATAAACTTTATTTAATAACTGTCCAACGAAATGCAAAACAAAGCAGTCTATTTGTTATTCTGCAAGGTCATTCTACACGTTTCGGGTGTCAACAACACTCATCATCAGAGGTACATAAAACTGTAACTACAGCCTCCGGTACTGGTCATATTTTTTGTGCAGCTACCTCCCTCCGTGGCCACGACAGAGGGAGGTAGCTGCACAAGCACATGACCAGTACCGGAGGCTGTAGTTACAGTTTTGTGTACTCCTGATGATGGGTGTGTTTTGCACCCGAAACGTGAACTTGCAGAATAATAAATAGACTGCTTTGTGTTGCATCTCGTTGGAAGTCATTAAATAAAACAATGTAGCTGTGTCGTTGTTGTTACTGTTTTGCTGATGTTAAAAACGCAAAAGGGTGAACAACATAACGAAAACTCTTAACTCCTTTCCCTCTAAATTTCTACTTATTTTTGCTGCATGTAATATCAGCACATCTGAAATCAGTAATCGTGTTAAGACGCTAGGCATTTTAATAAAAAGCGAGATATCTCAAATGACCACGAGATCGATTTACCCTCGCTAGCCATTCCTAATGGCTCTATCTATCTGGATACCTCTTGTTACATCTCCCCTCCACCCGTCCTTTTTTACACGCTGCAAGTTTAATCACATCATTCCCGCCATCAGTCTTGCCAACATGGCCGTATTCGCCTGATGACCGCATCACTCACTGTCGAGTTCTGATTGGCTCCAACTCCGTGCGTCGCTAGCTAATCCTTATCTCGGTGTGTCCGCTTCATTGGACAGGTCAGCTGCCGTTTCTTCATTGTCAATCTCTCCAGAGGGAATGGGGTACCCATAAATCAGCAGCGTCTGCCGGAGGTACACAACGTGGAAACAAAAACCGAACTAGACCTGTTGGCCTGACAGCCGTCGCACTAGGCTACTGATGCCCTCAGGCGACTATGAAGTAGCAAAAACTGAATACAGCTTCGATAAGACGAAATGTCATTTAATGCTTTCACGGCGGTGGTTTCACTTTGTGGTCTGTTGGCTTATAACAATGTGCAGTGAACATCTTACAGATTATGCGACGTCGTACAGCTTAGACGCCCACCAGCGAAAGGCGCAAGAGTTATTCGAGGTAACACTGGTGCGTTCTACTAACAGCAGACTTATTTTCACTCCCGTTATATTTAACGACAAAGAATAACTTGAACACAGTGGCCTACCCAGGAATTTTGTTCGTGGGGAGGGGGGGTTCAACAAATTCAGTTGAGGACAGAGGACAGAGAGAAAAGGGATCTGGAGGCCGTAGCCCTCTAGTCAGGGGTTCTGGAGGCAGCTGTAATTTTGTGCAAGAAATTTCATTTTATATTGTAAAATTTTCTTAATTTTTGGTACTTTAAGTCTATTTATGATGACAACCAATTTATATGTCATTGCTAATGTAAAACAATTGCGAACCTAGGTATTTTTAGAATTTTACTTTCTTTTTTCCGAACATCTTGGGGTGTTGGCGTCCTAAATTCAGCAATTCATAACGTTTTTCACAATCGGGTTGAGTTTGGCACGATTTTGGAAGGCCTTCGGAATTTCGGGGGGGAGGGGGAGGGTTTGAACCCTCCAAACCCCCCCCCCCTTCGGCACGCCACTGCTTGAACACACATTTATTTAATTTAAATATAAATACACGAATATACATTTCTGCCAGTTAGAGGAAATGAGCTCCTGGCAGCGAGTAGACCGAAGTTCAAAGTGACTGTGGGGATATTTACAGGCCATACAGCCCTTGGATCTCGCAAGTGTAAACAGCGGCGTACTGGCGACTGTGCGCGGAAGAAAAAGAAGATAGTGCGCATATTGTGTGTCACGGTGCTGCACTGGCATGCAAAAGATACTGAATTTTGGGTCGTACATTTTCTACACTCAAGGATTTAGAGAACGTGAGGGTAAACAGTCTTATAAGCCTCCTGGCTAACACAAGGCTTGACACAGCTCTTTAGCCCCATTCAAACAGCAAGACGATACAGCGGAACTATAAAGATCTACGTATCGTTAAGATTCACAATGGAACAACAACAACCAGCACCACCATATTTAGATCCTGCCTGGGTAAAAGAAGCTAAGATACTGAAATTGAAATAAGAGGGCGTCATTTCAAGAACGTTACATTCAAAAGATTTCTCAGACTGTGTATAACCCTTAGACGCGACAGCACACAGTGCAACTGTTGGGAAGATCCAAAGAATTCAAAGAACAGCGCGGTTCAAACAAGAAAGCCAGTTTTAAGACTACATGAGTAGGCAAGTAAATGCTTCACCCACCTCTCCTCAATTTTTAATAGGATAATAATCAAATTTTAATTAGACATTAATTTCAAATGGCAACCAAAAGTGACAAGAACTTGAAGATTTTAAGTTTTACGTAATATTATGTAGTGTGTAGTCTACTGCTAAATACTACAGATTATTCGAAGGATCGTGTCTTCTTAATATCCAAGCTTTCCAGACAGGCATTCATTGTTCTAGGACTGCTTGACCCCAAACATGAAGGCAATACACTCACTAGAAACTTCGGTATCTATTTACTAGTCGAAACGGCGTTAACAACCCAGAAGACTTTAGTCTTCAGCAACAGAGCTGTTAGAATCTCCAGTGACACGACACTTCCTTTCTACGCTGTCTTCCAATTCAGATTCTCTCAATACATCTTTCAGCTCCATGTGTGTGTGTGTGTGTGTGTGTGTGTGTGTGTGTGTGTGTGTGTGTGTGAACACAACTGCTGACACTGTGTTTTAGACAGGTCTGCAAATAATGCATTAAATTTATCAGTGCATCCAATTTGTAATGTAGCAAAATGACGGATCGTAAGTTAATACAAATTAACTTGCATGATCGAACAGTTCAAAACACGGCTGCCCCTGACAGGGTATGGGCTGACACGCATAGCTCAACTGTTGGAGAAGTTGCCGCATATGAAATTGTACCACGTAAGACGTCGAAGTAAAAACCAAACTTTCAGCGACCGTGACAAAATATCTGAGTATAAACTCAGATAAGATAACAATTTCCAGGGATTGAATCATCAAACATGACTACCGGTGTTCAAAACACATTCGAGCCGAAGGCTTGTATCCGCAGTGAAATGCACGATTATGACACAGAAGAGTAAAAATGTTGACAGAAATTCTGAAATATGCCATCCCCGTTGTGTGTATAAATAAATAGGTACAGGTATTTAGTTATTGACTAAATGCCTGTACCTATTTATTTGTTGACAGAAACCTTGCGCTCACCGGCAATAGCTATTTATGTATACTGTTAAATTTGGGACAGGAAAATCCTCAACAATTGCTATAAACGTATTACTGCTGTCATTTTAAGCACGTAATAAAAACAGAAAATATGGGATCTCATTCAAGAGTGAAGTGAAATTTGGTAAGGGTACTGAAATTATTCGCATAAAACTTTACAAACAAGTGTTATTCTACATTTCAGGAAGATCCAATCCCTCGCCCTAAAGTTATAATATAGATTTTGGGTGTTTAAGAGCTAAGTGCGGTAGAATATATTTGGACCTTACAGAGATTAAGTAACCGATGCAGAAGACGGTATATGACGAGCCTGTAAGCAGTACCCTTCATACACACGATAAAAAAACAGGAAGACGACACACGAAAAGTCATGTAGCATGCACAGGTGACTAAAAATTCGTACATTTTTGTCACAAAATCTGAAGAAAACAATAGGTGTAGGTATCAGTCAATAACACAACAATATCTAAAAAAAGTTGTTTAATACAGGGTGAAGTAAACTACATGTTTCGGCCTAATGTGGCCATCTTCAGGTTTACATCCGAAAGTATGGTGGTATTGCTTTTGCTTTACAGCAATACCACCATACTTTCGGATGTAAACCTGATGATGGCCACATTAGGCCGAAACATGTAGTTTACTTCATCCTGTATTAAATATCTTTTTATTGTTGTGTTATTGACTGATACCCACACCTATTGTTTATATACACACAACGGGGATGGCTCAATTTAAAATCTGAAGAAAATACAAGAAACGTTTGGGAAGCCTACGCTTTTATGAGATATCACTTATAACAGGAGTGTGACTCAAACCAAGGATAACGTACATAAATTACGAAGCCCTGATCATGTAATATTCATTACAAAACACCCTATACACCAGTCACATAAAATCATAGATGGAACTACAATCATACACGAAACGAAATATTAAGTTAAGGAATGCTGAACACATTGAGAGTATTGGAGATGAAGTCATTCAAAATATGGTCAGCAATAGTTATGTATGACCTATAAGTCAATGACACATCTCTGTTACAATATGTCAGTATGTACCAAACATAAGCATCAATCTGCAAACAAAGCATGTCGATCAAATACAAGTACAGGGCGCATGGTCGTTAAACGCCATAAATAAAGGCTTACCTGAAAATTATAAGCGCAAGACGGCTTGAATCCCAAATTATTGTGTGGAAAGAATGACTGTATCTCGTTTTTCGGCTGGTGCCTCAGGACACACGTGCAGGATGACGGGAGCTCGGTGAACTGTCTGGTGGAATCAGGACATCATTTTGCTGCAGATCATGTGGCCGGTGACCTGCAAAATTTTGATCCCCTGAAGTTAGTGACAGGTTTCGATTCATTGCTGGAATATGATGTTTCAACTGTTTGTGGTCTTTCTTATGTTTGATGTGTATGGCGTTTTGCGAGTAAACGAAACTACAAATTAACTTGTAATCCTACAACAAGGATAGATGAAAGTGAATATACACATTACGTATGCCTAATTCAGTCACGGGCAATTCGAGTACCCGTAGAGTCAACTCAAAAAATTGTGAAATAAAGTGAAAAGCCAACTTGTTGTAACTAGGTACTTTTATTGATGTACTCTTAGCTCGACATGTTTCGGGTACATACGTCCATCATCAGGAGCATTAGATGTTGAGTTGCAGCATATG
>Ga0123354_10014611_pt1 | contig 12233 bp, 13 predicted proteins | sample TergutLab28metaG_2_FD_97872 | JGI IMG/M metagenome (GOLD analysis project Ga0123354, IMG submission 97872) | Labiotermes labralis P4 segment gut microbial communities from Petit-Saut dam, French Guiana - Lab288 P4 | ecosystem: Host-associated > Arthropoda: Insects > Digestive system > Gut ... | reverse complement strand
GTTACCGCCTCACGCTTTCTCACCAACACCAACACCCTGCCTGTATGCACTTCTGTTACCGCCCCCACCGCCTCACGCTTTCTCACCAACACCCTGTATGCACCTCACAGCCCCCACCGCCATACGTGCTACGTACCTGGCTTCTGTCATTCTCCTCAGTTTTATCACTCTGGTAATATTTGGTGAGGAGAACAGAACCTCCCCATTTTGAAGTGTCTTCAGCCTCTTGTTACTTCCTCCTCTTCGACCCAGTTTTACACCCGTACAAAACAATAGGCAAAACTATGGCGCTGCATGGATAGTGTTTATGGTTTTGAACATCAGTTTGGAAGACAGCAGATTCTGGACCGAATGGAAGAAGGCAGTCAGCAGTCATTCCCTAAGTTCAGTCCTCTCCTTTTGTGACGCCACTACGATATTTTCCCTTGGTGCCTTAACAAAGCCACGTAGCAGCCCTGGTCTGTCCACTGCCCTACAGTATCTACAGCTTCCCAGACTTCTCTATCTTGTCCTAATAAAGGGTGGCATTAGGATATGCACCTGCGCTTTTGATGGGCTCATAATGACACGGGTAAACCGAAGTACTAGGAGAAAAACCTGTCGCATTGCCACTTTGTCCACCACAAATCCCACAAGGGCTGGCCTGTCATTGAACCTGGGCCGCTGCTGTGAGAGAATTGATCGCCTGAGTCTTCTGCAGTCAGAGGTTCATCTAAATGTTAACACTATTGACAGATTAATGTCGTGGCTAGCACTAAGTACAGAGCTTCTTTATTGCAATGGGCAACCGGACTGGGCTGCTTGGTGTGGTGAGGGTCACAGAGTTCCGGGTCCTGATTGATAAAGCAAAGTCACCACTTTGCCATTAGAGGACTGAAGACAGCGAGAAATGAAATAAGAAAATGAAAATTTGTGAAGCATGAAATAAATCGCAGATGGTGTGAGAACTGTTAGTAGGCGGTACAAATTTCCCTTCAGCACAAACCCGTGAGTAATGCTGGTACTCCGTTTGTTGTGAGTGTCATTGTCAGTGACAGTGACAACTGTCTCACAACATAGCTTTCCGTACTGCTGTATATACTGTACTGTACAGGGCGAGCCTGAAGGGCAGATCTACTTGTGAAGACCCAATTACAGATGTAAGCACAAAATTGCCCTGGACTGCCGTCGTTTTTCCGAGTTGTGCCGTAAGATTGCGATCGGCCTGCAGTAGGCTAGTAAGTCAGGTCACATAATGTGCTTGTCTGCAGGAATGCAGTGGGATTAGGGGTTATCCCAGTGGTGATCATGAAGATGGTTGTTGTGACGCCGTGCAGTCTGCTAGAAGTGTACCGACGTCTGAGGGGAACCTGCTGCCTCCATCATCAGAGCACATGTTTCTTTCTGAACCGTCGGCACGCTTCTACCAGACCACACGGCGTCGCTTACAGAATACTGCTCAACTTCTGAGCAAGTCATTCAGTGCGACAGTTTTACTGTAGTGCAGCCAGTAGCACGAGATACAGCAGTGTAGTCTTTGTACACAGGCTGCATTGTATTGCAGTCTGTGCACACTGGCTGCGTTGTACTGCAGTCTGTGTACACAGGCTGTATTGTATTGCAGTCTGTGTACACAGGCTGTGTTGTATTGCAGTCTGTGCACAAGGGCTGTATTGTACTGCAGTCTGTGCACACAGGCTTTATTGTACTGCAGTTTGTGCACACAGGCTTTATTGTACTGCAGTCTGTGCACACAGGCTTTATTGCATTGCAGTCTGTGTACACAGGCTGTATTGTATTGCAGTCTGTGTACACAGGCTGTATTGTATTGCAGTCTGTGGACATGGGCTGTATTGTACTGCAGTCTGTGCACACAGGCTTTATTGTACTGCAGTCTGTGCACACAGACTTGTTCCCACCAGTAACGTACGTCCTTCCCTGCGCCGGTTTTCACAAAACCCACAAATACACAACAACGTTATGTATAGATCTCTTATACCGAATTCTACCCAAATCGGGCAATACAGGGGTGCTGATAAGTCCTTAGCCCGACCCTGGAGGGGAAACAAGCTACAGCGACCAAGACTCACAACACTAAACCAAGACTTACGGCGCACAAACAACAGCAATATATTTATGTTGTTTGTACGCCGTAAGTCTTGGTATAGCGTTGTGAGTCTTGGTCGCTGTAGCTTGTTTCCCTCCAGGGTCGGGCTAAGGACTTATCAGCACCCCGGTGTTATGTGGAGAGCTGCTGTAAGAATTTTTGATCCTAATGGCCCAAGACGAGTACAAAGTCCGGGTGGGAATTTGTGTGTGCCTGTAAGTTCCGCCGACTGCCACTGAACCGATGTTTACGGATCCCATGCGTGCTGGACAAATTCTTGTAAAGACCTCCTGCACCAAATTTTCTGATACTAGGTCACATATAAGACGAACGGATAGTCTTGTGTGGTCTGTCAATTGTGTGATCTGTCAATTGTGTGGTCTGTCAATTGTGTGGTCTGTTAATTGTGTGGTCTGTTATTTGTGCCAAGAGCCCTTAGAACTACAGTACACTTCATAGCAAGTTTCTGTCACCCTGCCAGTATGTCAGTTGCTGTCATTCTGTCATGTCAGCTTATGTCAACCTGCCGGTTTCTGTCACCCTGCTGTCACTGTGTCAGCTTGTCACCTAGTGTGCTGTGTTGCAGTCTGTCACTCAGTGTGTCGCCTCCGATGCCCGCAGGTTATGCTGGTGCCTTCCAGCGAGGAGCGAAATTTCCACCGCACGTCGGTTCACCGGCAGTCCAGCAACCCGTGGTTCGACCAGAAGTTCTCTTTCGAGGTTCTGCCCACCGACTTGGACAAGAGGGTGTTCGTGTCTGCGTGGCACCGGGACAAGGAAAAGAGGTAGGGATCGACAGTTGGTGTCATAATACAAGGCAGGCAATTCCGCGATGGACAGTTAGCATCATAGTGCAGGCCAGGCAGCACCGCGATGGACAGTTAGTGTCATAGTGCAAGGCAGGCAGCACCGCGATGGACAATTAGTGTCATAGTGCAAGGCAGGCAGCACCGCGATGGACAATTAGTGTCATAGTGCAGACCGGACAGTACCACGATGGACAGTTAGTGTCATAGTGCAGACCAGGCAGTACCGCGATGGACAGTTAGTGTCACAGTGCAAGGCAGGCAGCACCGCGATGGACATTTAGTGTCATAGTGCAGACCAGACAGCACCGTGATGGATGTGCGAGAAGGCAGGACTGCACTTGTCCATGTTTCGGCATCAGAGTTTATATCGCTTTGTTGAGCAGCAGCAGCAGTTTTGCAAGCATTCTAAGATCTAAAGTATTCCTTGATCACAGCAGTATGTAACGCTCGAATTGTTGCCAGGCATTCAGTAAATTTTCAAATGTTCAGGCCTAAAATTTATGAAAGCATTGTTTAGGGCAGTAATAGCCGTTTGTTGCAGCAGAGCACTGCAATGTGCACTTCCTACCAGGTCTAGTGCTTGCCCTGCTACGTTCATTACAGCCGCAGTACAATTATATGAAGCGACGTCTTCGCCATATGACAGTCTGCTATAATGTTCACGCGCTACCCCACGGCCTTTTAATCGTTCGTTACTTAACAGCAAGCGAAGCATTCATTTAATTTATTGCAGTTCTGCCATCTGTATGCGATGTGTTGTGGTTTATGGTCGATGTCCAACAGGTTCTTCACCATCTCAGTTCGTACCACGCAGAGAATATGTTATTGCTGGATTATGGAAACTCTGTTTTAGGCCTCAGCGCATATCTCGCATCAAAATTAACGCCCTTGATTTAAACTCCCATACAATACGAGCAGCTTATCATTAGGCTTATCATTAGCCAGTAAATTTCCAGCCACTACATTCACCTTTCCTATAGGAAGGAGGACCGGGCGTAGCCTGGCAAACTTCTAACGGTGGTTGTGCCTCTCCCCCCCCCCCATATGATAGTATCTCTCACTTTCCATTTCGTCTATTATTATATATGTTACGCCTGTCCTCTGTCTCTCGGATGTGACTCACGCACTCACTCAGTCACACATGGTTATTGCATAAGTTACACGTAATAAACAATTATGTGAGTCTCGAATAGGCTCCCTTTCGGCACATATTTGCACATGACACCATGTAAACAGGACCCTATAATTCCCGGTTTTCAATATTTCAGAAGATGCTAACGCTTCCTGTCACCAGTGATTAATGACGGTCTTTATTACGCATGCGCTGTGAGAGCAAGCGACGCCATGATCGATGTGACACGAACTAACCTCGTAACAAATGAGAGTCTTGCAAGTGGTTGCTGCTTGCCGCTCAGCAATTCTATGGCGCTCGCCAAACTGTGCTCGCTACTTTGACACCGACCGCTGTGTTTGTGAATGCCTTCTGTTGTGGAAGGTGGAATGGAGAAATGCTGCTGCTGCTGCTACTGCCTTTTGGATCACAGATCAACGGGCACGCATTTGCAGTTTGAGAACGTGAAAATTCGGTTCCTGCCGCGCAGAAAATTCATTTCGTCTCCACTACGAAGACAAATCTGTGAATGCGGTAGCGGTCAATGTTCGCTGTTATCAAAAGCTCAGTATTTATTTAGCCCTTCAAAGCATAGTGGTAACACTATGTATCAGCTGCTTGGAAATTCAGCAATTCTGCGTTCTTCCCACACACACACACACACACACACACACACCACACACACACACACCACACACACACACACACCACACACACACACACCACACACACACACACACACACACACACTGTATTTATGCGTTAGATGTGTCGCAGACATATCGACTGCCTTCTTAACGCGACCAAACGGTTGGTCTTGAGTACTGCGACACAGGCTGGACTGTGAGCATTGTTGAGCTGAAACTGCACCATGAGAGGTGCTGCTGAAGCAGGACAGCTGGGCGAAGCCTGGGGACCTTCCATCAAGTCATATTATTCGGAAATCGAGGAGCATAAAAAAGGCAAAGGTTCGTCATTATTTACATGATTTTAACTTTGACAGATTTTTTTTACTGCGTGCTTCTAATTCAGCCCATAAAAAATAAATCTTTTGCTGTAAAGTTCACCACATTCTTGTTTTATTATTAATTACTGTGTCACCGATGTGAACCTGAAGGTACGACTTCAGAATTCTGATGTCCTCAAATTTCCTACCAATATTAGCAGAAGGATGAGCGGGCGAAGCCTGGGAATATACAAAGTGATGCTGATCCGCTCTCCAAAATATAATGTATGTCATTTCTCCCGTCGCTTTCTGTCTCCATCATTTCTAGTAATTTTGCCCTGTCTTCGTTCTTCCGTCTTTGTATCTCAGTCACACATGTTCAAACGAACCGTTCTGGCACTGACTCACTTCTCCAGGCTGTCCAGTTGCGCGACGACTTACAAGCCGAACTCCGTGTGCACGCATTTAGCCTGGGGCCGCTGTCTCTCCAGAGAATCGGTCGGAAACTTACTGCTGTAACTGGTGGCGTCATTTGTCTGTCCATTGTTCATTTCAATATTAAGACAGGGTGAATTATGTATAAATCCGGTCCGTACCGCGCAGTAAACACACCTGTCTCGGTTTTACAAACCAGTCAGTTAATGTTGTATAGGGAAATAATCGCTGTTTGTTCTTAGATCCACACAAAACACATAAATGCACTGTGTGGTCAGAACGTAGAGTTGTTGTGTGTTAAACTGCCGGTACATATAGTGACCGCTGGACTTTAAGTGGTTGCTACAATGTGCCATTCTGTTAATATTTTTTCACTTGTCCGTCCTCAGAAAGTTAAGTGTGTGTTACAGTACAGTACAGAACATGCAGCACGCAGTTGGTGTATAGACAATGCGGGCCTGTTGCGGCCTGCTAGTGCCATCATCAGGGTGATGATACTGACAGTACAGAGCAAGTTACATCGGTCAGTGTGCCCTGTGTAATAGCTGTACGTACATTGCAAAGTACAGCCTTTCTAATTCCGTCTGTAAGCTCTGTATTATCCCCCTGGTACTGGCCATATGAAGCTGAAACGTGCTGCAGTAGTAACAAACCAAATTGTTCCCAATAAACCGATAGTGTACTCTGTGTACTTTAGGTTCATTGCCACTTTCACAACAGCCTGCCACTTGTCCCTATCCGGAATCAGAACAGTCCTGTCCACGCCCTGCCCCTGCCATTCATTGTCCTATTAACCTCCCATTTGTTCCTCAGGTCTTGAAGTGGTCTGCTTCCTCCAGGTTTGTCCACCAACATCCTGCATGCATTTCTCTTTTCCCACATACTCCCCGCCCCTCTCTTCGTTCCTTCTCTGATCTCCACATAAATCCTTTATGCAGTTTCCTCCAACTCTTACCTGTTCCCTCTTAGACCCAGATATCTTCCTTAGCACCCTATTCTCAGCCACCTTCACCGTATCTCTTCCCCTTTATGTGAAAGATCAACTTTAATACTAAATCAAAAGAACGTTCCAAATTGTGTTTCAGTATATTTCAATCTTCAGGTTGTCAGATACCAAAGAGTAAGACAACATATTCTGGACTGAATGATAGGAGCCATTCCCAGAGGTCAGTCTGCCGCAGTTTACATTTGCTAGTGTCGTTCCCAGTTATGTGGACTTTGCCAAGTGCCAAAGTGCTTCAAAGGATATCTCAGTTGCAACTTGCTAAAGCACAAAGCAGCTGCATTTTTGACCACACAGTCCTTGTATGTATGTATGTGTGTGTGTGTGTGTGTGTGTATTGGTGTGTTCTGTATGATTCTGGCAACAAAAGCTGCTGTTTCTCTGACACATTGTGTTGCAGCTGCTGCGTTGTCTGTAACACACGAACTGATGTTTTTAATGTTTTTAAGATGAACTTGACTCTTCAAAGAATCAAGTTGGTTTCTATCTGCTCACAGCTGATATCATCCTGTGTCTGCCTGTGCTCACAGCTGATATCGTTCTGTGTCTGCCTGTGCTCACAGCTGATATCGTCCTGTGTCTGCCTGTGCTCACAGCTGATATCATCCTGAGTCTGCCTGTGCTCACAGCTGATATCGTCCTGTGTCTGCCTGTGCTCACAGCTGATATCGTCCTGTGTCTGCCTGTGCTCACAGCTGATATCGTCCTGTGTCTGCCTGTGCTCACAGCTGATATCGTCCTGAGTCTGCCTGTGCTCACAGCTGATATCGTCCTGTGTCTGCCTGTGCTCACAGCTTATATCGTCCTGAGTCTCCCTGTGCTCACAGCTGATATCTCCTGAGACTGCCTGTGCTCACAGCTTATATCGTCCTGTGTCTGTATGTGCTCACAACTGATATCTTACTTAGTCTGCCTGTGCTCATAGCTTATATCGTCCTGTGTCTGTATGTGCTCACAGCTGATATCGTCCTGAGTCTGCCTGTGCTCACAGCTTATATCGTCTTGTGTCTGCATGTGCTCACAGCTGATATCGTCCTGAGTCTGCCTGTGCTCACAGCTTATATGGTCCTGTGTCTGTATGTGCTCACGGCTGATAGTCCTGAGTCTGCCTGTGCTCACAGCTGAAATCGTCCTGGGTCTGCCTGTGCTCACAGCTTATATCGTCCTGTGTCTGTATGTGCTCACAGCTGATATCGTCCTGAGTCTGCCTGTGCTCACAGCTTATATCGTCCTGTGTCTGTATGTGCTCACAACTGATATCGTCCTGAGTCTGCCTGTGCTCACAGCTTATATCGTCCTGTGTCTGTATGTGCTCACAGCTGATATCGTCCTGTGTCTGCATGTGCTCACAGCTGATATCTTCCTGAGTCTGCCTGTGCTCACAGCTTATATCGTCCTGTGTCTGTATCTGCTCACAGCTGATATCGCCCTATGTCTGCCTGTGCTCACAGCTGATATCGTCCTGTGTCTGCCTGTGCTGACAGCTTATATCGCCCTCTGTCTGCATATGCTCACAACTGATATCGTCCTGTGTCTGTCTGTGCTCACGGCTTATATCGTCCTGTGTTTGCCTGAGCTCACAGCTGATATCGTCCTGTGTTTGTGCTGACAGCTTATATCGCCATCTGTCTGCATGTGCTCACAGCTGATATCGTCCTGTGTTTGTCCGTGCTCACAGCTGATATCGTCCTTTTATGAATCTCATTGGAATTTTGTATGATTCCCGAAGATACAATAGGCCTATCCTTTTGCAACTTGGGCATAGTTATGAAGAGGGAAAGATAAACGTGAAGACCGTTTTTGGAAGACTCTTTTGCTAAGACACTACAATTGAAAGCTCCCATATCTCTGCGGTCTGTCCCAAAGTGATATCTCTCGGCGGGAGAGCAGGAGAGTCCCTGGGTCTACGGGAGCTCCCAGTCCCCCTCATGCTGTCTCACTCCTTCTCACCCGTCGCCAGCCCGCCCTCTGTTCAGGCCGTTCGATCAATGCACCTTCACATCTAGCCGTGCAGCTGTCCCAGCATCCCGGCAGTAGTGCTGTAGCATCGCGCGCCGCAACTTGGTCTGCCGGCCGGCCTGCCTGCCGCTTTGTTCAGAACAAGTGTTGTTCGGTTGGTGTGCAGTGAGAACGTGGAACATATATCGAGTGTGAGCGGTGCAGTGCGGCCAATAGATCGTGTGAATTGGCTTACGGATTGACAGTAGGATGTAGCGTGATGCTGAACACAACACTGGAAGTGCTGATGTGCGTGTTACTAGTGTCGCAGTTTGCAGTGGTTTATTTCGTGATGTCTTGGTGGCATTCGCAGAAGGCCTCGAACCACGACTTCTGAAAACCACAGCCATGTCAATGTCGTTACGTTTTAGTGTTGACAGTTGTGCGTGTTTTTTTGTAATATGTTCTGTCGGTCTGTCGCAGTGCAGCGGTCTTCACTGTTGCTGAATAATCTGAAGTGCATTGCACACGCACGAAGGGGGATTACAGCAACGAACTGTCATATCGATATATCGATATATCGGTCTACGTACGGCAAAAAATATATAAGAATTCCGTGGGCAGTCGTAAGTAAGTATATTGTGAGTTGCACGAGGGGTTTGCTTCATTCCTAGCTTGGTGCAGTGTTGGTTGCAATGGCGGTATTGTTTGGCCCTGCGCTTTTAGCTACATTAAGATCAGAATATAAAAGCACATTTTAATAACAACAACAATAATAATAACAACTTATAGTCAGGCTTTTTCCTTTGTTATTACTTGAGGAACCTGAACCAGTGGTGGAGATTGGTACTGGGCTTATAGATTAGAGTTTTGGTCAAGAGATGTCGCTAGTGTCTCAGGCAGTAGCAGGAGTTAAGGCAACACACCAGCATCACAAACAGTGCGAGAAGAGACAACAGTGTTGTCGCAAGAGTTGTCAGGAGGTGACCCCCAGCAGAAGCCCAGGGGCAGGTGACCAGCCACATCAGCTTACAGACCTAGACTCAGCCACAAAGGTCGCCTGACACAGCCCTCAGGCTCACCAGTGAGTACGGCGTCACGCCCCCACCCCAACCCCATTCCACCGTTGTGTTTGGTGACCACAGATCGGATTTGTATGCTTCTTGCTAAGTATCCCGAAGGTGTTGGATTTAAAGTGGTAACAGCACAGTGGTAACGATATGCACCACCTGCTGTAGCGTCGCGAAACACTTCTTTCTGCCCGTGGAGTGTGTTGACATGTTTTGTATGTTGCTCTCAATCAACAGCGTACCGATTATTTATCTAAACAACATAGCCGGCTGGTCTTTGTGATGACGAACTGTTCTCTGTGAGGTAGGAGTTGCATGTTTTATATAGTATATAGATCAGTTTCATGCTTCTGCACCAAAAGTAATTCCGCAATGGAAAAGCGTTGAGAGGAGGAGTTTAGGTCACATCTAGAATAGGGGTACGCTCACGGTATGGTCACGGTGTGCTGACAGTATGCTCACGGTACGCTCACGGTATGTTCACGGTATGCTTACGATGTGCTGAAGGTATGCTCACGGTACGCTCACGGTATGCTGACAGTATGCTCACGGTACGCTGAAGGTCAGGGAGACAACCTCGTATTTAAATGCAGCAGTTCCTGACCGCCATCTGGGCACGGCTACTGACAGAGCGAAGAATATCTGACTGGCATGTGTTTGTTCGTGCGGTGGGAACGAAGGAAAACCACGAAATTCTGTAGCTTTGTCCACCTTTAACCTATTCATTTTGCCATAAAATTGTTTACTTTTATTTGATTATTTATTTACACACACACACATATATATATATATATATATATATATATATTGCCTTTCAAAGGCAGTTAGTAAAATAACATTTTGAACAGTGGAGCTGTTGATTTCGGCTGACCCTTCAGACTGCTCAGTGTTCCCTGCTGAGGACACTGGTTCGATTCCCAACATCGACAGACATTTCTTCATAGCCACAGCATCCACAAGTGCTACGGGGCACGCCAAGCCGCCTATGAATTGAACAACGGGGCCTCTTATTCTGGGATAAAGCGGCCGCAGCTGAAAACTAAACCCCGCTTCCATCCAGTGTCGACGTAGCTAACTGCCCTACTTAGATAAGTGGAAGGAAACTTGCAGGCCTGCCGTTCCTGTTACACTTCGGTCCTGCAGCTTCGTAGCTGCAGAAGTGGCGCTCAGGTGCAATGTGAGCGGCAAGTTGTGTGTCCTCACTGGTACCGCCATGACCTGCCTGACATGACTGTACTCTGAAGGCAAGGATATTTTATTTCAATATAGTTCTGTAATCCGAGGAATTAGCATCTGACCGCCATACAGAGTTCAGCGCGTTTTGAAAATGAAACAATGCAGACGGTACTGCTTGTCTGTCTGTCTGTCTGTTACAATTTTATTATTTTGTTTGGAGTGTTCTGAACCTTCAAGCGGTGAGGAGTTACATAAAAAGCGGGATGTTTCTTGGCGACCTGAGCAACTGTTAGCTTTTCCAAAAAGACTGTCTATACCCTGAGTTACCGACGCCGGCGTTACACAGATTGTAATTGAATAAATAAATAGCGACTGGTCTGCTCAAAAGGAGTGACGTCATTATTATAATTATAATTATTTTTTTGGTAGGCCTATTGTTGGTGTTGTCGAGCACCTAAACAGATCGACCGATTGTTCTTGAGCCGATTTTTGTACCCGAGCTACAACGTACGTAACAAACCGCTGCACAGTATGTGATTTATTTAGTTCTGTTTCAGAATATGAGGCGCCTTCCATTTGCTCTTCTCTAGGTTACGGCAGAATCCGTGACAAAATGCCATACCAGTGGATAAACCAACTACGTGTTTGTCTACATGCAATACTCAGTGTATGAGTGAGTCACTCCCTGCTATCAGTGGCGTCCGTTTCTTTCGGGTTGTATTTTATTCTGTCGCATGCGCGATCTTCGCGAAGAAGCATTTTTTATGATTGAGGTAGGAGCTGATTTTGAAGAAACAGCTGAACATCGAGTATGTAACAGAGCGTGGCAAACCAGATAGCAACACTCCGATAGACGAAATTAACGCTTGGTTTGCTCTAACAATAAAGAATCGACAGATGGAAGAGACCGTGGAGCATCGCGTGGATATTGTGGCAGCGTCTTACATGATGGGAACGTATAAATTGTTTATTTGTTTATTTATAACCCACGCCGTGCTTGAATCGACTGTTTAACCGTTTCCATGCTGGCTATCTTTCAAGGAAGTCTCACCTTACTGATCCACTTAAGCGATAAGCAGCAATGTGTTTAGTTGTAAATGCAAGCCCTCTTTATTCCAGGTGTGCGTACTGTAAGAGACAGGTAGAATGGCACACCAGTCTGACACTGCTGCTGTTGTTGGTGTAAGGTTAGATTAGGTTAGGTTAGGTTAGGCTAGGCTAGGTTAGGTTAGGTTAGATTAGGTTAGGTTAGGTTAGGAGCGACTTGGCTGCTGCAAGTTTCGGCCTAACCTTAAAACATCGTCATTTTCTACGTCACAATTATCAACAGTAATACTTACTTAGTTACTCCATGGAGCAGAGTCCTTGGGAAGCTAACCGGTTTTCAGCTAGTCAAGAAACTGCCTCATTTTATGGAAACACAAGGTTCATTACCGCAGTCACAAGTGCCCGCCACCTGTCCCTAGCCTGAGCCTGCTCGGTCCAGTCCATATCCTCACATCATTTCCTCAAGATCCATTCTTAATATTAACCTCCCATCTATGCCTGGCTCTCCCAAGTGATCTCTTTCCCTTAGGTTTCCCAACCAAAACCCTGTATGCGCCTCTCCTGCCCCCCCCATACGCGCTACATGCCCCACCCATCTCATTATTCTCGATT
>Ga0123354_10014608_pt1 | contig 12236 bp, 9 predicted proteins | sample TergutLab28metaG_2_FD_97872 | JGI IMG/M metagenome (GOLD analysis project Ga0123354, IMG submission 97872) | Labiotermes labralis P4 segment gut microbial communities from Petit-Saut dam, French Guiana - Lab288 P4 | ecosystem: Host-associated > Arthropoda: Insects > Digestive system > Gut ... | reverse complement strand
TCGGATGGGCTTCATGTTTGTGTTTTCCGTTTTTATAGTATTGCGGTTTTCGGAAAAAGTGAAACTGTAATTGAAACTCGACCATGAACGGATTTTAGTATTCAAAGAAGGAATCACTGAAAAAGACTGTCCTTTGTATTTAAGAATTTCTCCTTGAACAAGTTGTGAACCGGATGCCAAAGAATAGGTTCCTCCGAGTTTTACAGTTGAAGCAATTGCATCAATCGTTTGGTTTATGTTAATGTAGCTTGTAATACCTTGGGTACTATTAGGCTTTGCCAATGAAGTTTGCACTTGAAGAATTCCGGCAAAATCATAGCCGTACAATAAATTCGCTTTGTTGTTGAAATAATTGATTCCGGCATTTCCAAACAAGGATTTGATGGGATTTCGGTAAGTCAAATTTAAGTTAGCATTTGCAGATTGCGTTTCGTACAAATTGGCGGTATTTCGTACCAAATTGCGATACGAGCGCATAATATAACCCGTATAGGCATTATCCAATCCACCCATATCGTTTGTAAAATTTGCAACCACATAAGCATCCCAATATGCCGAAAACGTGTAGTGAACAAACAAAGAAGGATTAAAATAAATCCGCTGCGTATCTTCTTTTCCTTTCATTATTCGGTCATTAACATGCAAAAAAATATAATTTACCGGCAAAGACAAATTGATTTTCCAATTGCCTTGCGAATAAGCATAATTAGGATTGATATACCAAGTATATTTATTCCATTGCAAATCATTCCGAAGAGAATCCGGAACCGGAAAAACTACAGCCAAAGCCGATTCCAAGTGCTGCAAATCGGCACGGAATCCGACTTCATAATTTTGCTTCCAATAACCGTTGCTGATTCCAAAAGCGGCTTTGGTAGAAGACTCAAAATGGTTCATATCCACTTTTTGTTCCAAGCTGGAGGCATCAATTCCAAACAGGGTTCCGTAAATCATTGGTTGTACGGTCAAAGTATGGGGCGACATTGAAAAGCCATTGAAAGAAGATAGGTTCCAGGAAGTTTTGCCCATGTCTTTGATCATTTGAAACGTATTGCTGACTCCGTAATCGGGTTTATCCAAATGCTGAAAAATACTATCGGCAGTGATGGCGTCTCCTCGTTCACGATCCCATCCGGCATTGACTTTGAACAAATCGTTCAAATAAAATTTGTCGGTATTTGCCGTCAATTGAACTTCTCCGGTTAGTTCGTTCGTATATAAGCGGGAAGATAACATTTCCTGAATCTGCATCACACTGTCGCCCGGCAGGTAATATTCTGTCCGGGAAAGACTGCTTTTGTCCGATCGGTCGTTGTTGTAGTAAATATTGGCATTCAGTTGGTAATCTTTCTTTAACTTCCACAAATTATTGAAAGAGAAATTATTCGCTTGGTTAAACAAATACCGTTTCCGGTCGATGGAAGGCGAAGACGGCGATTGAACGCTGAGCAGGTCGTCGTTCGTCATATTATCCGCTTCGCGGGAATAGAAAGAATTCATATCTCGCGAAACATCATCGCCCGTATTGTTGCCTTTGTAAGTAGTGATATTCTGTCTGCCTTTGTTGAAATACATTCCCATGATTTCACCCGAAAGGAGAATCGGCGGAAGTCCCGCTCCGAACATACCGGTAGAAATCAATTTTCCTTTGGCCGTTTCTTTCAGTTTCAGATTGATGGCGGCCTGATCGGAAAAGACTTTGTTTTGCAGCACTTTAATGGGTTGATGATTTTCCAGTACTTCTACTTTGCTTACATCTCCGGCTTCAATATTATTGGTCGCAATGCCGTAACGCCCTTGCAACAAGTCGCTGCCTTCAATGTAGAATTTATTTATAGGTTTGTTTTGGTAAGTGATCTGACCATTTTCCGCCACATCTATTCCGGGTAATTTTTTCAGTACATCGCCGATGGTGCGGTCATTCTTATCGGTGAAATCGGCAACTGTGTAAGAAACGGTATCTCCGACTTGCTTAATTTTCGGAGGAGTAATTTTTACTTCTTTCAGCGTAATTGCTTCCGACGACACGGTAAAATCTACGGTTTGACTTCTACCGATAATGATTTTCTCTTGCTTCTGAATATTAAAACCTGAAGTAGAAACGACGAGCGTATCTTTAGCGCCTTTATATTCCAAGCGGTATTTTCCTGTATTGTCCGTTATGTTGAAACCCAGAATCGCCGGACTGCCTTTTTCACGGAGGCTTACATTTACTCCGCTCAGTCCTTTGTTATCCTGCTCATCTCTCACAGTTCCTTGAATCACAACTTGCGACCGGACAAGAAAGGATATAAAAAGAAGAACAATTATCAAAAAAAATCTCATTCTGAAAGATAAATTTATTCGAGTTCTAAAAATTGGAAAGAATCGCGCAATGGCCGGGTAGCTATGATAACATGTCCGCCATTGATGCCGAGCGTCATTGAATCGCCTCTGTCTTTTGCCAATTTGATTAATTCTTTCCGGTTGCATTTAAGGTATTTTTTATCTGGAATTTCTATCGGAACGGACGTTTTGAGATTTTGCAATCCGATGCAATTAAAAGCAATTAATCCGTCGGCATCGTTCACTTTCAGAATCAATCCGGGTAAACCCATGAATTTCCATGGGCCGTCGTTGATAGGAATGTCAGGAGCGAACCAAGCTTCGTAATCTCTCCCTCTGAAATGAAGTTTTGCTTTCTGGCAAACGTAATTCAGAACGGTCGCCGTATCGGAAGATATTTCCCAATGGAGAGTTCCGACAATATCATCGCACCGATAATCATTATCGGACATACGGTCAATAATGGTAACTTCGCCGGTTGTACGGTTTTTGTATATTTTCTCAGTGGTCCCGTTAAAAAAATCCATTTCGTATTTATTGCCAAGATAGTTGTCAAAAACTCCTTCTTGATTCTTCATAATATCAATGCTTTCAATTCTATCGGCCGACAAATTGGAAAATGCCTGATTATAAGAAGAATCCTTAGAAGCCTTTGTTTCGTCATAATAATATGACATCTGCGAACCAATATCCAACGTCATGGTATCGCTTCGGAAAGGTTTTTCATCGGATTTTTCTTTCTGTGAAAAAAAATAATGCACTCTTATTGTTGCCTCGTCCTTTGTAATATCCTGAGCATAAACAAACAGCGGAATAAAAAAGATTGCAAGAAAAGATAGTTTCAATTTCATATTATTCTAATTCCATAGGATTGTAAGTCATTTTGAGGTCTTCACGAGATATGGTTCCACCTTTCCCGTCGGGAACTGATTGTGGAATTTGTGCGCCGGGAAAAGAATTCGACATGTATCCCAAAGGATCTTCAGCAAAACGTCTTTTCATTTTATCTACTTCCTGCCGAGTAGTTTTGACATAATCTTTCTTGGTAAATTGAAGCGGAGTCTGCATTTTATCAAGGGCAACCGCTTTAAGAATATATTGATGGCCGGAATCCGTAACATATAAAATCAATCCGGGCAAACCTGAAAACTTAAAAGGTCCATCATTGACCGGCAGGTCGGGAGCAAACCATGCTTCGTAATTCCTTCCTCTAAAATCGCCGGTTGCTTTCTGGCACAAATAATTCAAGCATGTCATGGTATCGGTGGTTATTTGCCACTGGACTCCATTTAGTTCATCTTCGTAAGAAAAGGCATCTACTCTTGAAACTTGGTCTGTAACCGTCATTTTTCCTGCCGGATAATTTTTGAAAATTTCACGTTCATCCGCTTTCCCCATTCCGGAGTTTTTAATTTTTTCTACTGAAGATGAAATTTTTTGCGGGTTTTTCATCATATCCATCATCATCGAATCCAACTGGCGATTGTTATCACTATAAAACTTGGAAATACCTGTTTTTCCGATTTCCAAAATCATATAATCCGTAGATTTTTCTTGTTTCAGACTATCTTCAGCGCTCATGATCGCCAATTTTTTCACCGGCTTCATTGTGGGAGGGTAACTGAATTCGTAGAATACACGGAGAACCGTTGTGTCCAAAGTTTCATAACCTTTTGGGAGAAAGCCGAGTTGCGAATAGGCAAGCAGCGGAGAAAGGCAAATTACCAGGAGAATAAAAAATCGTTTCATTATTGTTTTATTTTAAATGTTTCTTATTTAGTCGCAAAAATAAGTAAAAAATCACAGATAATAAATTAAATTGTTACTTTTGTAAAATCAAACAAAGAATGATGACAAGCGCTATAAAAGGCAAATTAATGGATTTCTCTTCACCCAAAGTGATGGGCATATTGAATATTACGCCCGATTCTTTTTACGAAGGAAGCCGGAAACAAACGGAAAAAGAAATTGCCGAACGAGTTATTCAAATCGTGGAAGAAGGAGCGGATATTATTGATATCGGAGGCTATTCCTCCCGTCCTTCGGCAGCTTATGTGGATGAACCGGAAGAAATAGACAGGCTGAAATCCGGTTTGAAAATCCTGTTTCGCGAAATTCCTGACGCGATTGTTTCGGTAGATACTTTTCGTTCGGAAATTGCCCGTCGCTGTGTGGAAGATTTTGGAGTTGCGATTATTAACGACATTTCTGCCGGGGCATTAGACGGCCAGATGTTTGAAACCGTCGCCCGGCTGCAGGTTCCATACATTGCCATGCACCTCAAAGGAAACCCGCAAACCATGATGCAGGATACGAATTATACAAACTTAATGCGGGAAATCCTTTTGTACTTTGCCGAAAAAGTTACGCAATTGCATCAATTAGGAGTCAATGATATTTGGATTGACCCCGGTTTCGGATTTAGTAAAACGACCGCACAAAATTTTAAAATTTTGGATAAATTGGAAGAATTTCATATCTTTGAGCTTCCGCTTTTAGTCGGTTTTTCGAGAAAAACGATGATTAGAGAAGCGCTTGCAATTTCTCCTGCCGAAAGTTTGAACGGAACAACCGCCTTGAATATGTTCGCCCTGACGAAAGGCGCTCATGTATTGCGGGTGCACGATGTAAAGGAAGCCGTAGAAACAATCCGTTTATTTAACAGAATAAAAAATGAAAATGAATGACTGAAATTCTCTCAAAAATTGAAATAAAAACCATCATCGATATTGGTCTGGTTATTTTTTTCTTATACGAGACCTATCTTTTGATGCGGAAGACAAGAACGGTAACTCTTTTCATAGGAGTTTTGGCGTTTATTGCCATGTGGCTTTTAGTGTCTCAGGTTTTCCGGTTGCGGATAATGGGAGCCATTATGGATCGGTTCGTCAACGTAGGTTTTATTCTGTTGGTCGTAGTCTTTCAAAAAGAAATCCGGGAATTTCTGCAAGCTTTAGGTTCCAATAGAGGAATCCGTTTTGTTATGAAACTATTCAATGCAAATAAAAACAATATGGACGAAAACCTCAAAATGGTTATGCCGATCGTTTTAGCAGCTATGAACATGGCTAAACGGAAAGAAGGCGCATTGATCGCCATTGAACAAACCCTGCCGTTAGATACTTTTGAAGAAACAGGAGAAATTCTGAATGCCGATATCAGTTCCCGCTTAATTGAAAATATTTTCTTCAAAAACAGCCCTTTGCATGATGGAGCGATGATTATTTCCGGAAAGAAAATCAAAGCGGCCGGCTGTATTTTGCCGGTGTCTCAAGATCAGACTATTCCCAAACATTTGGGATTGCGCCACCGTTCCGGTTTAGGACTATCGCAGGAGACAGATGCCAAGGTAATCATAGTATCCGAAGAAACAGGTAAAATCTCTTTAGCATATCGCGGCGAATTGACATTGGGAATCAGTGCGGAAGAGTTGCAGCAGGAATTAGCGGTTAAATAAAATGGACAAAATCGTCGAGTGCGTCCCCAATTTCAGCGAAGGGCGCGATTTGGAAAAAATAGAACGAATCGTAAACGCTTTCAGAGCTAAGGAAAATCTTAAGCTGCTGGATTACAGCAATGATAAAGACCACAACCGAATGGTCGTCACCGTTATCGGCGAACCGAATGCCGTGCAAGCGGCCGTTATTGAAGCTGTTGGAATCGCCCTCAAAGAAATCGATTTGAACAAACACGAAGGTCAACACCCGAGAATAGGCGCCGTCGACGTGATTCCGTTCATCCCGATAAAAGGGATGAGTCTCGAAGAAGCGGACGCTTTGGCAAAAGATACTGCAAAAATTCTTGCGGAGAAATACGCACTCCCGATTTACTTGTACGAAAAATCCGCTTCGGCCGAATACCGTCAAAATCTGGCTGCCATTAGAAAAGGGGGATTTGAAGGATTAATCGAAAAAATGAAACTTCCCGAATGGAAACCCGATTTTGGTCCGGCCGAACGGCATCCTACCGCCGGCGCTTCGGTTGTGGGCGCGCGTTTGCCATTGATTGCCTTCAATGTAAATTTAAATACCAACCAATTGGAAATCGCCGACAAGATTGCAAAAAAAATACGATTTATTGGTGGCGGTTTGCGATTTTGCAAAGCAATAGGCATTGAATTAAAAAGTCAAAATCGGGTTCAAGTTTCCATGAATCTGACAGATTATACCCAAACAACTATTTACCAAACCGTAGAAATGATTCGTTTTGAAGCGCAACGATATGGCGTAACTATTTCCGGATCCGAACTAATCGGTTTATTACCCTTGCAAGCTGTCGTAGATACGGCTTCTTACTATTTGGGACTCGAAAATTTCTCCATGAAGCAAATTTTAGAAACCCATTTAATGGAATAAGAGGACTTGTATTGATACATACCGAAACCTTTTATTATTCGTTTTTAAATTATTTTAAAATATGCCGATTTTATTCGTTATAATATGTCGATTTTATTCAATCATATTCTGAATTCCTCGATTTGATCCAAGTCCAATTTAAATTTCTTAATGATAGAAGAGAAGCAAAATCACTATTTTTTTTTATTAAAATAAATTTATTATCTTTGAAATAGGTTCTTCTCGATATCAATCATAAGGTATAAGAAATAGTTAAATTAACAATTTGAAATTTAATGATATACAACAACTCTAACCATCTTTTCATAAGAAAAATGATAATCGTTTTTCTTCTAATAGTCTCAATAATTTTTGGCTATTTTTCAATTTTATTTGTAGTAAACGAAATTTCAATATTAAAATATTGGGTGTCATTTTTTGCCATCCAGCATCTTATGTGGGTGATGTTGTTTATTCGTTACAAGAAAATGCCGTTTGAGCCCTTTATTTTGATGTACATTTCTTACATCATTGTGGCTTTATTTCCAATAATTTGTATATGTTCAAATTCAAGTTATCAGGTTGTCTTTTTTTGGTATATACTTATTCCTATTGGAGTAATTGCATTTGATGCCAAAGATATCACGATGTGGACTATTATTACTTTAATAGCGTCTATCGCAGCCTTTTCTCTCAGTTCTATTTTCCCAACAGAAAATTTTACGCCTCTGTTTGTGTCTAAGATTAATTTCATGACTATTACTTCGGTACTTATTCTGACTATATTTTTCGCCATTGTGTCTGTGAAAAAACACAAGTTTGATAAGGAAAAACAAGTCGAAGAATTACAGGAAGCATTTGATAATAAGGATAATCTGGAAAAATATAAAGCGCTTTATAAAGAAATTATTGAATTTTTGGAACAAGAACAGCCTTTCAAAAATCAGGATTTCGATGAGGATATGCTTGCAAAGAAACTAAATTCCAATAAGCTTTATATTTCAATGGCAATAAACAGCATTGGCGAAACTAATTTCAAAACCTTGCTGAAAGAATACAGAATAGATTACGTGAAATTTATGATCGACAGCGATGTTTTAAAGCGCTACACTATTGACTATATCTTCACTGAAGCCGGATACAAATCCCGTTCTACGTTCAACAATGCTTTCAAAAGCATAATCGGGATGACTCCTTCGGAGTATGTTGCAAACAAGAATAAGGGAAATAATTCGTAAAAATTCAAGCAGACCCCTGATTTTTTATTTATGAAAAAATGAATATGTGTACTGTGCTAATTTATAAATCAGCACAGTATATAAATTAATATTTCATATAAATTCTTCATTTTTAATAAATTATTAAAAACCCATATTTTAAGTTTCTTAATGATTTTTTTGTGGATTTTTTTTGTATATAAAAACCGAACAAAGAAAATTTGCCCGCTTTTTTCATTTTACATACTTTCGCGGACATTTAGCAACAAATGTTAATTACTAACTAAATTTAAAATTTTTATAAACTAAATAAACAAAGTATGAAGAAAATAATTTTATTAGTTGTGGCGTTGCTGTTTATTACCGATGTCATGCAGTCACAAGTAACCATTGGAACTAAAAGCGCTCCTTTGAAAGGAGCGCTTTTAGATTTGAAACAAGCGGATGAAACGAGCGGAGGGGAAAATTCACAAGGAGGCATGGTATTACCTCGGGTTTCTCTAGTTGCAACTAACAGCCTCTCTCCAATACTGACAGGAACAGAGCCTAACTATTCCGCTCTTAAACTGACATATACCGGGTTGGTTGTTTATAATGTTACGGATAATCCAACGGCTTCCTTAACAAAAGGCCTGTATGTATGGGACGGAACGCAATGGACGACGCCAACGAATACGGCGGCGTCAAGCAGCGTTGAGGCGAATAACGGATTAAACGTTTCGGGTGGCAACATGGTGGGTTTAGGCGGCGACCTGACAAAGGAAACGACGATCAATCTTGGCGACAGCAATCTGGTTTTCAATCGCAACCAAGGGAATATCGAAATCGGGACAACGACTCCTCAAGCCATCCTGCAAGTGGACGGCACGACGACCACCGATCCGCTAATCCTGAGAAATTTGCCGTACTTGACAGCTCCCAATCCAATCGACGGAGCAAGCCCTACCTATTATAATTTAAAGATTTCAAACGCGGGAGTAGTCCGGAAAGAGTCATCGGCGGCAGATGACAACGCTGTTGCCATTTTCACTTTAAATGCCCCTCAACAAATAGCTCAGGCATCCACCGCTGATTTAAACAGCGATCATGGAGAGAAAGGCTATGGAGGAACTTTATTGAGGTGGAAAACAGGAAACACAAGTTCTAATTACATTACCTTGCCTGAAACCGGAGCATACATATTTTCTTTTGATTTGTTTGGTCCTTTAACTCTGGGTCAAGTATATTTTACTACCTCCATGGTACAAATAACAGACGCAAATGTCCCGCAAGATGTAAATTCATTTTATCTTAGCGCATTTAAAAATGGGACCACCGTTCCAACCAACCTCGTAGATATAGCTGAGATTGCAATAACCCGTACCAGTGGTTATAATTTTGCGAGTTACACGGTCACCCTCACAGCAGCGGGAAACGCCGGCGATCAAATCTATTTTAAATTATCGGCGCGCTTACCAGAATATCCAGGAGATCCACAAAAATTTATATGGACGTTATCAGCTCCAACCGCCACCAATACGGCTCGCAAAACATGCATGGTATTCTGGAAATTATAAATAACAAGTAAAAACAACAAGATGAAAACAAAAAATTTTATAATATATAGCACACGGGTTGCACTTTTTTCATTGCTATTTGCAGGATTTGCATTTTCCGCTCAATCGCAAGTAACCATCGGTTCAACTTCCGTTCCTCTGAAAAATGTACTTCTGGATTTGAAAGAAACGAATGAAGCAAACGGGAATGCCAATTCGGAGAAAGGTTTGGTTTTACCCCGCGTTTTTCTTACGGCGGCCGACAGCCTGTCGCCCATTCTGACTAAAGCAGATCCGGATTATGAAACGCTTAAGCCGGCATATACCGGAATAATCGTGTATAACGTGAATGCAACGGCGCCTTTTGTAAAAGGGGTGTACGTGTGGGACGGAACACAATGGAACCAGGGGAACGCCGATCAACCGGTCAATATTTTAGCAACAAACGGATTGAGTCTGGACGCATCGACCGGCGCCGTAGAATTGGGAGGAACGCTGAACACGCCAACTACTGTTAATTTAATAAACAATAATCTGATTTTCAATGCCGACAACGGAAAGATAGGAGTAGAAACTTCCACCCCTCAAGCCGCTCTGCACATTGCCAATCCCAACAGCAATGAAACGCTCATTCTGAAAAATTTGCGTTACGTTTCCGATACTAAAAATCCGATCGACGCTGCCGCAACACCCACCTACCACGACCTGATGATTTCGGAAAACGGAGTAGTCCGGGAAGCGCAGTCGCTCTCCAACGGAAATCGGTCGATTGCTTATTCGCTGCAGACAACAAATGTGGCAATAAACCAAGGAGACTCTACCGGTAACGCCGGTACTGAATTATTATGGAGCAGAGACGGCGCTAATGCAAGCATCGTATTGCCTCAAGCCGGAACCTATGTATTTTCTTTTTGCCTGTTTGGAACTCTTACTATAAACACAACCCCGACCATCCCGGCCAACCAGTACGTGCCTACCGGCATGACTCCCACCGATGTAAATTCATATTACATCAGCGCATTTAAAAATGGAACCGCCATTGCAAACCTTGCGAATATGCAGGAGTTTGTTATAACTTATACGGTAGGGTATAATTATGCGAATTATTCTGTCTTTCTTCCTGTTTCGGGAAATGCAGGAGACGTAATCCATTTCAAATTGGCAGCCGATCCGACAAGATCCACTCGTTTTACATGGAATTTAACATCGACCGGTAACATTCCGGCGCAGAAAACAAGCATGATATTCTGGAAATTGTAGTTTTTAATAACAAATGAGAAGCAATTAATAAAAATAACAAGATGAAAACAAAAAAAAATAACATACATAGCACAAGAGTTGTACTTTTTTCATTGCTGTTGGCGGGATTCGCATTATCCGCACGAGCGCAGGTAACCATCGGAACGCAATTACCGCCTTTGAAAGGAGCCATTTTAGAGTTGAAGGAATCGGATACACCGGATGGAAGCCAAAATTCAACAAGCGGTTTGATGATGGCGCGCGTTTACTTAAACGATATCAACAGCCTTTCGCCCATATTGACCGGTTCGGATGCGACCAATCCAAGCTTTATGCCGCAATATACGGGCTTGATTGTTTACAATGTCAACACAACTCCTCCCCTTACGAAAGGATTGTATTCATGGGACGGAACGCAATGGGTTCCAATGAACAGCTCCACGCAGGGCGGGAGCGGCGCCAATGCCGATAATGGATTGAGCCTTTCAATGGATACGATACAATTAGGGGGCGGTTTGATAAAGAACACCACGATTGATTTGCAGGACAACAATTTGAGTTTCAACACGGCCGGTCAGGGAAAGGTAGGCGTATCGGTATCACAGCCGGCTGCGTTTCTCGACATAAACAGTCAAACGGGAGTCGATCCGCTGATACTGAATAATATGGCGCTAACTTCCGCCGCAAATGCCGTCGATGGAGCAGGGGCTGCCTATAACCAGCTGCAGGTTTCCGACAGCGGAGTCGTTCGGAAAGTGGCGGCGACTTCGGTGAACCCCAATGCTTATGTTTACGATCTTAGCAGAGATATCCCCATCGCCAACAATGCCACTGATAATCTTGGAACCACCGATTCCACATTAGTGTGGACTTTAGGGGTGAATCCTGCCGATTCCATTATTACCCTGCCTGCAACCGGCACCTATATTTTCGCTTTTCGATTATATGGTAATATTGGCATCGCCTCTTATAGATACAATAAAAGCGCCTCTTTTTATTTAAGCGCTTTTAAAACTCCGGCGCCTCCGGCAGCTCAAGTTGCAAGTCTTTTTTATGCAGAAGAGCTGATAGTGCATGCAAGGAGGGTTCCCGATTTGACTGCCTTCACCTGGGCTTATGCTGCTGTTACTTATAGCGCCACCCTCTCCGTTTCGGGTGTTGCGGGAGATAAAATCTTTTTTAGATTGGGAAGAAAAGCCGACTCAAACAACCCATTGCTTTGGACATTAGTTTCCACTGCGGGTAATCAAGCAAACACAACAAGTATGGTATTTTGGAAGCAATAAAAAAATATACAAATTAAATTTTCCGATCGGTTAAAAAGTTCTTTCAAAGAATTTTGTGGGGCTGTCTCATCTCAAAAAAAATCAACAACAAGAGGTTGCCTCAAAAATCTGTGTCATTGTGGATAAAACCTGCAATGACACAGTATTATTATAAAGATGAGCAATCACAAAACCTTTTCATACGCCCTGCGTTGATTCTTGTCGTAAAAGACTTCTCCGCAATAGGTAAAGTCCAAGGCAAACAACATTTTGTGCATAAAGAGATTATCAAAATTTGTATCTACCCTGAAACTTCCGACG